>Ga0228535_1000365_pt1 | contig 135522 bp, 124 predicted proteins | sample SJ1metagenome_FD_168457 | JGI IMG/M metagenome (GOLD analysis project Ga0228535, IMG submission 168457) | Enriched culture of PCE-dechlorinating microbial communities from Ithaca, New York, USA - SJ1 | ecosystem: Engineered > Modeled > Simulated communities (microbial... > Unclassified...
AACACACAACTCGGAGCTTGCTGCGGCGGTAGCCCTGTTGCTCACCTGTGGGGACAACGAAGAACGTGCCGAAGTATATGGTTGTGCTGCGGATAGAAACCAAGCCTCGATTGTCTTCAATGTGGCTGCTGATATGGTGCGCATGTCCCCTGCCCTTTCCAAGCGAGTGAAAATCCTGGATTCGATGAAGCGATTAATTTACCAACCGACAGGCAGTATTTATCAGGTACTCTCGGCTGATGTCAGCAACAAGCATGGTTTTAACACGCATGGTGTTGTTTTCGATGAGTTGCACACTCAACCCAATCGGAAGCTCTTTGATGTTATGACTAAGGGTTCTGGCGATGCGAGAACTCAACCACTCTATTTCTTGATTACCACAGCTGGAGACAATCAAAACAGCATTTGCTGGGAAGTTCATCAGAAAGCTTTGGATATTATCGATGGCAGAAAGACCGACCCGACCTTCTATCCGGTGATCTATGGCGCCGCAGTTGAAGATGATTGGACGGACCCAAAAATCTGGAAGAAAGCAAATCCATCGTTAGGCATCACTGTTACCATGGATAAGGTGAAAGCGGCTTTTGAATCAGCAAGGCAGAACCCAGCCGAGGAGAACAGCTTTCGGCAGCTACGCTTGAACCAGTGGGTGAAACAAGCGGTGCGTTGGATGCCGATGGAGAAATGGGATGCTTGTTCGTTCACTGTTAATCCAAAAGCACTGCATGGACGAGTTTGCTATGGCGGACTAGACTTATCCAGCAGCACCGATATCACAGCATTCGCTTTAGTGTTTCCTCCCATAGATGAAGATGACAAGTATCATATCTTGCCATATTTTTGGATGCCGGAGGATAATATTGATCTTCGGGTCAAGCGTGATCATGTCAACTATGATGTCTGGAAGAAGCAAGGTTACCTTTTAACCACTGAAGGAAATGTTGTGCATTACGGCTTTATTGAAGCTTTTATTGAAGAGTTAGGCACAAAATACAACATACGAGAAATTGCGTTTGACCGCTGGGGAGCAGTGCAAATGACACAGAATTTAGAAAACCTTGGCTTCACGGTGGTACCATTCGGTCAAGGTTTTAAAGATATGTCTCCTCCAACGAAGGAGTTAATGAAACTGACGTATGAACAGAGGATAGCCCATGGAGGACACCCAATTCTGCGATGGATGATGGATAACATTTTCATTCGCACAGATCCGGCAGGAAACATAAAGGCAGATAAGGAGAAATCCACAGAGAAAATTGATGGTGCTGTAGCAACCATCATGGCTTTGGATAGAGCGATACGGTGCGGTTCGGGGAATTCAGAGTCTGTTTATAATGAGCGCGGATTGTTGATACTATAGCATCTTGTTATTTGGTAAGCGAATTATATTTTATTATTTTTTAATTTTATATTGACATATTTAACAAACTCTGTTATGGTTTGGTTCGATAGAATTAATCCATACAGGAGGGTTCTTATGCCAATCAGTGTTGAACAATTATTCAAGATTAATGGAAAAGAGATTATGGGTCAGGTCAAGTGGGGACAATCTATCGATTGCAGGCAACCGGGTGTTTATGTTGTTGCTATTACAGATAGCGCAACTAAAATCGTAGGATTAGATAACGCACCTATATCAAATCCGAAAGTTTGTGATTGGGTCGCCTATGTTCCGACGTTGAGACTGAAGCAATTTAGAATCACGAATGGGAGAAAAATATATTATGATGATGTTGACATAGAGAGCCTGGCTAACGGATTATTTATGTCATATCTTTGCCCTTCAGTATGGAAGTCCACTTCTGAGAGTTTAGTAGAGAGGTTAAAAACGTTTTGGCTTCCAGATGAAACAATCCTTTACATTGGTATGACCGGCTCTTCTTTGAAAAAACGGGTAAATGAATACTACAAGGCAAAATTAGGAGATTCTAAGCCGCACAGGGGTGGGCACTGGATCAAAACCCTAGCAAATCTTGAACAAGTAAATGTATACTGGACAACTTCGGAGAAATCAGAGGCTAAATCTTTAGAACAAGCTTTTCTAGATACATTTGTCAAAAACGTATCTAGAAAAAGCTTAAATCAACTATCCGATCCTAATCATCCTTTCCCCTATGCAAACCTAGAGTTTCCAAAGGGAATAAAGAAAAATCACGGAATACTCTTTTCGACTAATCTAGGAATCTAAATCAGTTTATTAAGTACATATCATAAACTTATCTCATGGGACGGAAATCCGAAACTTTCTATGCAAAGGGATGCAGGAATTTTTAGCGAATTTTGAATTGATTTATTCTGTCATGTATGATAGTATTTATGTAGTTCAGAAAATTCGAAAGGGGTATCCATATGAGAAAGTCAAATCTCTTGTTCCTTTTCTTAGCTCTGCTACTTATACTAACGAGTTGTACATCCCAAGAGAAACCTGATGTTGTTGTGACTGCATTTAATACTGCTTTACAGAAACTAGACTATGAGGGTATGTCAAAATGCGTAGTCACAACAGACGATGTTATTAAGGAACCTTTTGAAGACTATGATGAGTTTTCTAATCAGCTTTTGACATACCTATCGACTGCCTCGAGTAAAATGAAGTTCAATATTGAGAAGTCTGAAGTTGGGGACGAGACAGCAACAGTTTCAGTTAAATACACTTATATTGATGCAACACCCATAATAGCTGCAACGATGGGAGAGTATTTCCAACAAGCGTTTGCGATGGCATTTAGTGGCGCAGATGAGGAACTTTTGGGTAATTTATTCGGGACAATATTTACCGAAAAAGTCTCCACTGTTACTACAAACACGACTGAAACTACTATTGATTTTAAGTGTGTTATGACAGAAGATGGTTGGAAGATTAGCGTAGTTCCAGAAGGAATCGCAGATGTATTTACTTGCAACATCACTAAAGCCTTCTCTGCTTTTAACGAATCTCAAGATAATGAAGAAGATGAAGAAGTTGAGTATATATACCAGGATGTTCCATTAGGTGAAGAAGTGGAACTAGCTACAATAAAGATAAGACTAACAAAAGTTGAAGAATCAAAAGAACTAAAATCTAGTTATTCAAAAATTACTGCTCCTAATGGCTCGAAATTCGTTTTTGTGCATGCAGAGATTGAAAACATAACAAAGACACCTCTCGATTTTAATAACGATCTATTTCTTTACGATGATCAAGGAAGGCAATACTCACCATATGAAGATGCTTATATGTATGATGGTAATTCTTTCAGCTATGTAGAATTGGCAGCTAATATTGAGCAGAAAGGAGTGCTTCTTTATAATGTTCCTGAGGACAGTAAAGGCTTCTATTTAAAAGTTGGAAAACTAAACTCAAATGAAAGGTATAATCTTCAAACCGAATAACTTCATAGCCAATCTTAGCATCTACCGACCAAAGGTAGGTGCTTTTTTCATACCCAATTGCAAGGAGTGATGTCAATGGGAATCTTACAAGACCTTTTCAGATCTCGTGATAAACCGAAAGATTCTCTTAGTGGTGGCAGATACAGTTTCTTCTACGGCAACACCAGCGCGGGAAAGCCGGTCAACGAACATACCGCTATGCAGATGACTGCTGTCTACTCCTGTGTCAGAATCCTAGCTGAGACTGTAGCCGGTTTACCTTTGCACGTTTACCGTTATACAGATAACGGAGGGAAAGAAAAGCACTGGCAGCATCCTCTTTACCGGCTGCTCCATGATGAACCCAACACAGAGATGACCTCTTTTGCTTTTCGCGAAACCCTCATGAGCCACTTACTCCTTTGGGGTAATGCCTACGCACAAATCATTCGAAACGCACGAGGTGAAGTCATCGCTCTCTATCCCTTAATGCCCAACAAAATCACGGTCGATCGCGATAACAGCGGTCGGCTTTTTTATATGTATCGCAGAAATCCAGAAGACTTCTCCTCACAAGGGAAGCCGAGTGAAGTATACTTACAACCTTCAGATGTGCTGCACATTCCCGGGTTAGGATTTGACGGACTCGTTGGATACTCCCCCATTGCAATGGCCAAGAACGCGGTGGGACTCGCCATCGCAACCGAAGAATACGGTGCTAAGTTCTTTGCTAATGGGGCGGCTCCAGGTGGTGTGTTAGAACATCCCGGAGTCATAAAAGATCCACAAAAGGTCAAGGACAGCTGGAACACTGTCTATCAAGGAAGCAGTAATGCTCATAAAGTAGCAGTGTTAGAAGAAGGCATGAAGTACCAACCCATCGGAATCTCACCGGAGCAGGCACAATTTTTAGAAACTCGGAAATTCCAAATCAACGAAATCGCTCGTATCTTTCGCGTGCCACCACATATGCTAGCCGATTTGGAGAAATCATCCTTCTCCAATATCGAGCAACAGTCCTTAGAGTTTGTTAAGTATACCCTCGACCCCTGGGTGGTTCGTTGGGAGCAAGCCATGTGCCGAACTCTGCTAACCGAGAATGAGAAGTCGAAGGTATTCATTAAGTTCAACGTGGACGGATTACTTCGGGGAGACTATGTAAGCCGGATGAATGGGTATGCAACAGCACGGCAAAATGGCTGGATGAGTGCTAATGATATCCGAGAACTGGAGAACATGGATCGTATTCCTGTTGAACTGGGTGGTGATTTGTATCTCATCAACGGAGCTATGACCAAATTGCAGGACGCAGGTGCGTTTGCTAAATCAAATGAAACGGAGGTCAGTGAATGAAGAAGTTTTGGAACTGGATCAAAAACGAAAACACTGAAGAGAGAATCTTGACGCTAGATGGAGTCATCGCAGAAGAGTCCTGGTTCGATGATGACATTACCCCGAAAGCCTTCAAAGCCGAGTTACATGCGGGAGAGGGTGACATCGTTATCTGGTTAAATTCACCGGGAGGAGATTGCATTGCAGCCAGTCAGATCTATGCCATGCTCATGGACTACAAAGGCAAGATCACCGTTAAAATCGATGGTATCGCGGCTTCTGCTGCATCGGTCATTGCCATGGCCGGAACCAGTGTTCAGATGGCCCCGACCGCCTTAATGATGATCCACAACCCCTTGACCGTAGCTATTGGAGACAGCGAAGAGATGCAGAAAGCGATCTCCATGTTAACCGAAGTCAAGGAGAGCATCATCAATGCCTACGAAATTAAGACCGGCCAATCCCGAACCAAACTTTCTCACATGATGGATGCTGAGACCTGGCTGAATGCCAACAAGGCTATTGAATTGGGTTTTGCAGATCAGATCATGGAAGATGAGAAGAAACGTATTCCCACAGAAGATGTTACCTACGCCTTCAGTCGCAGAGCCGTGACCAATTCGCTCTACTCGAAACTCAAACCCAAACAGAATACAACTCCCCTTGAGTCGCTGCAGAAGCGGCTTTTTTTATTGCCACATTAAATAAACGGAGGGACAAAAACGATGAATCAAATCCTAAACTTACGGGAAAAGCGTACCAAGACCTGGGAAGCAGCCAAAGCTTTCCTAGAAAGCAGACGCGGTACCGACGGATTGCTCAGTGCAGAAGATGTTTCGACCTATGAAAAAATGGAAAACGAAGTGGTCGCTCTTGGTAAAGAAATCGACCGCTTAGAAAAGCAGGAAGCGCTAGATCGCGAACTTGCCAAACCGCTCAACACTCCCTTAACCAATAGGCCTTTAACTCAAGGAACAGAGACCAAAACCGGACGGGCTTCCAATGAATACAAGAATGCTTTCTGGAATGCCATGCGCACTCGAGCCGGTGAAGGGTTAGACCCAGTAATTCGCAATGCCCTACAAGTCGGAACGGATACCGAAGGTGGCTATTTGGTTCCGGATGAATTCGAGCGCACCTTGGTAGACGCTTTAACCGAAGAGAACATCTTCCGAGGTCTCGCTAAGGTAATTACGACCTCCTCCGGAGATCGTAAAATCCCAGTGGTGGCATCCAAGGGAACCGCTTCTTGGATTGACGAGGAAGGCACCATCACCGACACGGACGATGCCTTCAACCAAGTGTCTATTGGAGCCTATAAACTGGCTACCATGATTAAGGTCTCGGAAGAACTGCTCAATGATAGTGCTTTTAGACTTGAACCTTATATTTCCACTGAATTCGCTCGACGTATCGGCAACAAGGAAGAAGAAGCTTTCTTTATTGGAGACGGTTCCGGTAAACCCACCGGACTCTTAGCAGCAACCGGTGGTGCACAGCTCGGAGTGACCGCAGCTAGTGCTACTGCCATTACCGTAGATGAAGTACTAGACTTGTTCTATGCCTTGAAAGCTCCTTATCGGAAGAAAGCAACCTTCCTCATGAACGATTCTACCGTCAAAGCGATTCGCAAGTTGAAAGATGGTCAAGGCCAGTATCTCTGGCAACCGTCCCTGCAAGCAGGCACTCCGGACACCATCTTGAATCGTCCCATCTATACCTCGGCATATGTTCCAACCATTGCCTCTGCAGCTAAGAGTATCGTTTTCGGTGACCTCGGCTATTATTGGATTGCGGATCGTCAAGGACGTGTCTTCAAACGACTCAACGAATTGTTCGCTGTAACCGGTCAGGTTGGCTTTGTAGCGACTCAACGGGTCGATGGCAAGCTCATCCTTCCAGAAGCAGTTAAGCTCTTACAACAGAAGGCTTAAGTGGAGGTGCTTTCATGAGTTATAACGCTAAAAATTATACCGAGCAAGGCGGAGAGAAAACCGTCATCGGCGGAAGCTTAGAAATCAAAGAGGGAGCCATCATCACGGGGCTCCCTACTCCGGTTCTTCCTATTGCCACAGAAACCGTATTGGGTGGTATCAAAGCTGCAAGTAAAGCAGAAACGGATACGGTTCCTGTCAAAGTGGATGATGCTGGTCTTCTGTATGTGCCAAACTACCCAAGTGTTCCAGCAATTCCGGTGATGGACAATCAGGTGGATAGTGTGGCTACTGAAATCGCAGCTCTAGTTGCTGACTTTAATGCGCTACTGCTCAAACTGAAAACCAGTGGGCTTATGGTGGATGACCAAGAATAATTCAGACAGGAGGTGGCTTGAGCATGAGCGTCTTATTGGACAAAGTCAAAGCCAACTTGATTGTGGAATACAATCAGGATGATCAACTGCTGGAAAGTTTCATCACAGCAGCGATCTCTTATGCAGAAAGCTTCCAGCACTTTCCGGCTGGGTATTACTCCGGAGTGCTCATGCCGCCAACGACTGAACAAGCGGTGATTATGTTAGCTAGTCACTTTTATGAATCTAGAGACGGTTCCACAGGTGGCTTCTTTGCTGACAATGTTCAAGCTGGACAGCAAGTCTGGAATACCGTCAATTTGCTTTTACGGCTTGATCGGGATTGGAAGGTGTAGCATGAGCATTGGAAAAATGAACACCTCGATCGAGATCATCCGCAGTTCTATTACTCACGATGCAGAAGGATTTTCACAGAAAGTAGATCAGACCCTAGCAGCCGTGAAGGCGTATCGTGAAGGTCGACATGGTAATGAGAAGTGGGCCAATCGAGCGACGTTCAGTGAAGCCACTGATCTCTTTCGCTTTCGCATCATACCAGGAATAAAGATTACTACAGAGCTGACGATTCTTTGCGAACAAGAGCGATACGAAATCACCTCTGCTGAGAATATCCGTCAACGTGGGATGTATTGGGAAGTTCTCGCAAAAAAGGTGGTGCCTTCCAGTGGCTAGAGTTGATTTCAAATTACCGGAGGACTTCCTCAAGCGCTTATCTCGTCTCGGTGAAAAAACAGATCGCATCGTCCCTAAAGTCTTAGCAGCCGGAGCTGAAGTCGTAGAAAGCAAAGTTCGCAAGAATCTGCATGGTGTGATTGGTAATCAGACCAAAACCGAATCTCGATCTACAGGTGAACTTCTGGAATCATTAGGAACCACTCCGTCAAGAATCGATCGAGATGGAAATTACAATGTGAAGATTGGCTTCTCCGAACCTCGTATAGATGGATCAAGCAATGCCAAGATTGCCAATATCTTAGAATACGGTAGGAGTAATCAAGTCTCAAAACCCTTTCTGAAACCTGCGAAAACCAGTAGCCGAAAAGAATGCCTGAATGCCATGCAAGAACAATTTCAAAGGGAGTTGGAACAGATATGAGCTTGTTAGGAGAGCTGAACACATTATTATCTCCCATCCTCCCTATTGAAACCGGAACCTTCTCCCAAGCACCCCCGGCTCGCTATCTGGTTCTGACTCCTTTAACAGAAGCCTTTCAACTCTATGCAGATAACCGACCACAACACGAAACACAAGAAGTTCGACTCTCGCTTTTCGATCAAGGGAACTATAACACTATCAAGAATCAGATCATTCACACTCTGCTGAATGCAGAAATCACCATCACCGACCGCCGCTACTTAGGATATGAAGCAGATACAGGGTATCACCACTTCGTCATTGAGGTAGCAAAAGACTATCCATGGGAGGTATAACAATATGGCCACAATTGGCTTAGACAATCTCTTTTATGCCAAAATCACAGAAGACTCAAACGGCAATGAAACTTACGCAACTCCAATCCCCCTCGCCAAAGCCATGACCGCGAATCTACAAATCAACACCATCGAAGGTAAACTCTACGCAGATGATGTGCTAGACACCCTCTTAAGAGAGTTCAGCGATGGCACGATCAGCTTTGGTATTAAAGACATCGGACCCACCATTGCTGCCGATTTGACCGGTGCAGTCATAGATTCCAACGGGGTCTTAGTTTCGACCAACGACCAGCAAGCAAGCCCGGTAGCGATTGGCTTTCGCTCCAAGAAATCCAGCGGGAAATATCTCTATCTTTGGCTTTACCGAGTCCTGTTTGGCATCCCGGCCGAAGCGTATGAAACCAAAGGCAACGCTATTAATTTCCAAACACCCACCCTCGAAGGTGTTATCTTACGACGTAATAAGTTGGATGGCTTAAGCAAGCACCCTTGGCGAGCACAAGCTGATCAGGATAATACGTCCATACCGCATCTGGTCTTTAGTAACTGGTTCGCTTCCGTGTATGAACCGGATTATACCAGTGCACCAGTCATTCAGATCACAAGCCAGCCTGCTGCTTTAACGGAACTTACTGAGGGCTCGATCAGTGGAAGCTTATCTGTAACAGCGACGAGTACTGCTGGGACGCTGTCTTATCAATGGTTTGTCAATGCCCTGAATAGCAACTCAGGTGGAAGTTTGATTCCATCCGCAACTCAAGCCAGCTTCACGATTCCAACCAGTTTAATAGAAGGAAGTTACTTCTACTACTGCGTGCTGACAGCTGGGGTGCGGCAAGTCACTTCCAACGTAGCTCAAGTAACAGTGGCAGGTGCATAACATGATCGATGATTCAAGAGTGACCTATCTCGTCTTAGGCAAAGAGAAGCTTCCTCTCCTCTTAACATTGAAAGCGACCCGCGATATTGCTACTCGGTATGGAGGGTTGGAGGAATTAGGTAACAAGATGCTGGAGAGCATGGATTTGAACGGAATGATCGACGAGATCGTTTGGTTAATTGTTATCTTAGCCAATCAATGTATCCTCATCGAAAACCTAGAGAACAAAACCAATAAACCTCTGTTAACAGCAAATGAGTTGGAATTGAAAATGGACCCTTATGATATGACCAGTTATCGAGAAGCAATTCTGGCTGCTTTACAAGCGGGTCAAAGACAACATGTGCAAAGTGAAGAAGAACCAAAAAACGCCTGAGCCGGGTAAGCGATTCTGAAACGTTTGCCCGGCTCCTCTTTTGTGGTGTCACCCAGCTCTTACGATCAGAACGCGAGGTTTGGTTAATGCCTTTAGGTCATCTATTGGATCAGCGTGAGATCTACGAGCAACTGCAGGGCTGGAAGAAACCTAAGCAAGAATTTTTCATCGATAGCATTTTGAGAGATGTGTTGTAGGGAGGTGATGGAATGAGCGATCAGTTTGGCATTAAGATTGGTATCGAAGGTGAGAAAGAGTTTAAGAGTGCTCTACGCGAAATCGATGCTAATTTTAAAGTGCTTAGCTCTGAGATGAAACTGACCCAGTCGCAGTTCGACAAAAACGATCAGTCCATGGCCGCCTTAACGGCTCGCAATCAAGTTCTGAACAAGGAAATCGATGCTCAAAAAGACCGATTGAAGTTACTCAAAGAAGCTTTGCAAAACTCTGCTGCTTCTTTCGGAGAAAACGATGTTCGTACTCAAAACTGGACCATTAAGCTGAATAATGCTCAAGCCGTGCTGAACGGAATGCAACGTGAGGTCAAGCAAAACGAAACCTTACTCAATGATCTGGGAACACAGACAGCAGAAACGAGTAGCCTCATGGACCGCTTCAAGGGTTCGCTTGCTGCTGTCACTTCCACTGCTGCAGACGGAGAGTCGAAGTGGAGCAAACTGGGAGGAACTCTGAAGGCAGTAGGTGCCACGCTCGCGGCGACGTCTGCAGCTGTGGCAACTGCAGCTATGGCAACTGGAAAAGCCATCTTTGATATGGCCATGGAAACCACCAAAGCCGGAGATGAAGTGGATAAGATGAGTCAGCGTTTAGGACTGTCTCGAGAAGGCTATCAAAAATGGAATTATGTGATGTCACAATCCGGCATCGATATCAATGCCACACGTACCGGAATGAAGAACCTCACCAATTTACTGGACGATGCAACGAAGGGTAGTAAAACCGCTGCGGATATGTTTTCCCGATTAGGATATAGTCTGTCCGAAGTGCAAGGTAAAAGCCAAGAAGAGATCTTTGAAATGTCGATTCGTGCCTTGCAGAATATGAGTAGCGAAACGGAACGAGCCGCTTTAGCCAATGATTTGTTTGGCAGAAGCGGCCAAGAAATGCTGCCTTTATTGAATACAACTTCTGAAGCAACCCAACAACTGCTCGATCGAGCCAGTCAGTTGGGTTTTGTGATGAGCGATGAAGCCGTTTCTGCTGCTGTGGTCTTTGGGGATTCCTTGGATGACTTAAAGTCGGCCTTTGCAGGTGTCAAAAACAGCATCATGGGAGATGTCTTACCCGGATTTAATCTGGTGGTAGAAGGATTAATCGGCCTATTAACCGGTGGTGAGAACGCCAGAGAGAAAATCAAAACCGGTGTGGCAGAAACGATTACTACCGTCAGAGATATCCTACCTCAAATTAAGGAGATACTCCTTACAATCATCGATGTTGCTGCCGAGGTCATTCCGGAGATCATCCAATCCCTTGTTGGGTTCATCGTTGAGAATTTACCTGAGATACTGAAAATAGGCACTGAAATTTTACTGAAACTGATTGGCGGTATCCTGCAAGCAATTCCTGAGATCGCGAAACAACTCCCAGCAATCGTGACGGCCATCGTAGATACCTTGATCTCCTTTGCTCCCCAGTTCAAGGAAATTGGTAAAGACATCGTGCGAGGCATTTGGCAAGGCATCTTGGGATTAGGTACTTGGCTAAAGGAAAAGATGAACGATTTCTTTGTCGGTATCGTAGGTGGTATTAAAGGCTTGCTTGGCATACGATCACCCTCAAAAATCTTCGCTGGGATTGGAGAAAATATGGCAGCGGGATTAGGCTTAGGTTTCAGCGAGCAGATGAAGCAAGTTAGAAATCAGCTGAATAACGCGATTCCTCAAAGTAATTTCGATTTAGGATTGAACAAAAACCTGATAAACAGCACATCCACTTCAGGTGATGCTTTGATCATGGTCAATGTTCCGTTGTCTCTTGATGGAAAAATCATCACCACGAGTACAGGTAAAGTGCAGTATAGTCGTAATCAATCCTATGCCAGAGCCTTGGGGGTGATTCCGGTATGAGCAAATTGATCTTCTGCGATGCTTCCCTAGTCCCTTTAGCGACCTTGAAAGCTGCAGTTTCAGCAAAACGCACTGAGCGCTTGAATGGTGAAAACACCCTCGACTTCGTGTGTCCTGCTAGAGATGCTGCCGTAGAACATTTGAATGAAAACACGATTGTCTCTTTGGATGGGGATTATTTTGATGTCGTCTTCCTACGACGGGAGCAACTGAGTAATGGCTGGATGCAGGTTTCTGCGGAGTGCGAGCATGTTAGTTATCGATTGAACAACCCGGAATATCACTTGCAGTATTTTACTATGTCTAATACACCGGGAGCCATTCTTGCAGCCCTCTTAAGTGGAACAGGATTTTCTGTGGGAACAGTTGAGTTTAGTTCTGTGACCACCTTCTCTTTGCAGGAAGCATGTTCCAGAAAAGCGGCCGTGCGATTGTTTGCTGAATATCTGCAAGCTGAGTTGGTCTTTCAAGGATTTCAGGTCAACCTAGTTCAGCAGCGCGGAAGCACTACACCGAAAGAACTGAGAGTAGGTAAGGAAATCACGGTCATTTCTCAAAGCATTAATAAAAGACAAAAGGACAACTCAGGAAATCCGCTTATCTCCATCGACTGTGGTGTGTATCGGGGAACTATTCTTGCATTGGGAGATGTGGTGGAGTTAGATTATCCATCCTTGAAAATCCAATCTACCTTGCGCATCGTTAGTCTGAGTTATGACCCATATAACCCAGCCAATCTCTCGATTGAAGTCGGTAACTTGGCATCGCGCTTAGAGAACGATCTATATCGCATTGAGACCCAAACCGTAGCAAAAGAAAAAGTCTATAACGGCACTCGCATTGGCCCTTCTGAAGGATTCGTGGTAGAACGCAGCGATGGTAAGGCTCGAACCGTAATGAATGCGACCGAAGGCATTAGCGTCTATAGCGATGAAGGTTCCGGCTTGGAACGTCAGTTCTATGTCGATACCAATGGTCGCATCATTGCCCGAGCCTTGGATATTGCCGGTGATTCCACCTTTGGGGGAACTGTAAAAGCTAGTCAGCTCTTGATCGGTGGAGTCAATGGGAATATCTCTTTTAATCAATTAACTGACACACCTACATATCCAGATGATGCCTACATCACGCAAATCACCCGTAACACCATTACAACCGGTTATGTCAATGCACTCAGTGTTACCGCCGGGTCGGTAGCTGCTGAGAATCTTACCGGGAGCACCATTACAGGAAAAATGATCAACGGTGGTATTTTAACCGGAGCTCTAGTCCGCACCTCTGCGAGTGGGGAGCGAATTGAAATGGATAGTTATAACCGTTTCCAATTCTACGACACTACCGGAACGGTTGTTGGCTCAATACGACTGGAAAACGGTTATTTGAAACTATATACTACCAACGGTCAAAAAATCCAAATTCAATCCGTCGGTGCCAACATGTCCATCGGTGCTTACGGCACTGGATATAAACTCTTTATTGACAGCACCATGGACTTAGGGGGTAACAGCATCCTAAATGTTGGCAATATGCTCACTACCAGTCAGATCAATACTGCGATTGCTAATGCCATTGCAGCACATGTCAGTCAATACCATTGATGAGGGGGAAACGGAAGCCATGATTATCCATTACTATAACATCTCCATGACGAGAGGAGATACCGCATCCCTGATCGTAAAAATGCGAGATCTTGAGGGCAATCCCGTTCCCTTTCAACCTGGAGACTTGGTCTATTTTACCATCAAGAAATCTGCAGATGTGGTGGAGAAAGTCTTACAGAAACAGATCACCGAATTCGTGGATGGCAATGCGGAGATATACATTTTGCACGAGGATACCAAGGATTTAGCAACCGGTGATTATGTCTACGACATTCAAGTCAATCGGATCGAAAATCAATCGGTCACTACTATCATCCCTCCCAGTCGCTTTAGCTTAAGTAAAGAGGTGACCTATGAGTGAGGTAAACATCATCGGGATCATCGAATCCAAGACCTTAGAAATCCAAGTAGAGATCATCGGAAGTGGGCCAAGAGGGCCCCAAGGACCACCGGGTGAGATCTATGTTCACCCTGCTACTCATCCGGCAGAGATGATCGTTGAATCAGAAGAGCGCGTCTTCTTGAGCAATCAAGAGAAGACAGCGCTCTTATCTTTTACGGAATCGTATGTGCATGACCAGATAGCTTCCAGTGCAACTTGGACAGTTATGCACAATTTGAATAAATATCCCAACGTGACCATCCTTGATTCGGCAGGGACTTTGGTGATCGGTGAGATTGAGTATATCAGTAAGAACATCCTAGTTCTCCGCTTTGCTGCAGAGTTTTCAGGTAAAGCGTACTTAAGTTAAAGGGAGAGTGATTTCATGAGGTATGAAACCAATATAGACCTAAATAAAAACGAACTGCAGAATGCAGCTCTACAAAAACTAACCGCTGCTCCCGCCACTCCGGTCAAGGGGCAGATGTATTTCAACACCACAGATAATCGTGCCTACTCTTACAATGGCACTGTTTGGGTAGCCATGGACGCAGTCGATGCTCCCAGCGAGACCCCTACTACCTTAGGGTCTATTGTCAATGGAGCTGATGCGAAAACAACCCCAGTGGATGCAGACTTAATTCCATTAGTGGACAGTGCAGCATCGAATCTCTTAAAGAAGCTGACCTGGGCTAACGTGAAAGCTACTGCCAAAACCTATTTTGATACTCTCTACGCCGCAATCTCTCATAACCATGATGCTTCTGCAATTAATGCTGGGACTTTACCAGTTGCCCGAGGGGGTACAGGGGTCACCAGTGTGGGTGCACTGATGGCGAGCATGGGAATTATTGAGGGAATTTGCTCTACCGCATACGGAACCAATCCAAAAGTAGTATCATTTGCTGTCAACCCAGTAACCATGAACCCTGGTTCAGTTTTTGCTATCAAATTTGAAGCGGGTGGAATCCCAGGGGGCTCGGCATTACGAATTAACTCCACGGATTATCCAATCTTAACACAAACTAATGGTTACACTAATATTGCAACTGGAGAAGCTCCAAGCCCAGGGACTTATCTGTTTGCTTATATTCCCACTCCTGCCGCTCATGTTGTTTTATTGAATCCGGCTCCCACTTTAGCGGAAACAAAATCGGTGGGAACGAACTCAAGCGCAATTGCGACCACCGCTTTTGTCAATGCCGAAATCGCCAATGACGCAGCTCCCATTGCTCATGTAGGCGCAATAGGTACCGCGCATGGTGTTGCTACAGGATCAGTGAACGGCTTCATGGCTTCAGCCGATAAAACCAAGCTGGATGGAATTGCAACCAGCGCAAACAATTATGTTCATCCCAATCATTCTGGTGATGTGACTTCTAGCGGAGATGGAGCAACCAGCATTACAGATAATGCAGTAGTCAATTCAAAATTGGCAGATATGGCTGTGAACACCTTGAAAGGCCGAATCACCACCGGCACCGGTGATCCTGAAGATTTGACCGCAGCTAATGTTCGCTCGATTCTTAACGTCGCAGAAGGAGCGAATAATTATGTCCATCCCAATCATTCTGGGGATGTGACCTCTACCGGAGATGGTGCAACAGCAATCGCAGCGAAAGCGGTCACTCTCGCTAAAATGGCGGATATGGCTACAGCTAGTATCATTGGCCGAAAAACAGCTGCTTCGGGTTCCCCTGAAGTCTTATCCAAAGCAGATGTCCTTACCCTTTTAAATGTTGCAGATGGAGCGCAAGTCAATACGGTGACCAGTGTTGCGGGGAAAACCGGAGCTGTTACCTTAGTCAAAGGTGATGTCGGCTTAGGCAATGTGACCAATGATGCGCAAGTCAAAAAACTTGCATCCTCGACCAATGGTAATATCCCGACTTGGAACGGAACCACCGGAGATGCTTTAGCTGCAGGATATTCTGTGGAAACCACACTCAGTGGAGCGAGCACAGCCATTCCTAGAGCCGATGCGGTTAAGGCTTATATCGATGGACTCTTAAGTGCCTCTGATGCGATGGTTTTTAAAGGGACTCTTGGAACCGGTGGAACCATTACCGCTTTGCCCACCACCTATTCTGCAGGCTGGAGTTACAAGGTTATTAATATTGGTACCTATGCTGGGAAAGTGTGCGAAATCGGGGATTTGATTATTGCCATCGTGGATCGCGCAGGAACCGGCAATGTTGATACCGACTGGATTGTGATTCAGACGAATCTTGATGGAGCTGTTATTGGACCGGCATCCGCGACCGATGGAACCTTGCCTTTGTTTAATGGGACATCCGGTAAATTACTTAGAACCAGTTCTTATACACCTGCGTCCTTTGCAACCGCAACGCACAACCATATTGGTAGTTATACACGTAAATACAGCTTGGCATTTGGGAATGGAACCTTGAGTACCTATGTTCTCACCCATAACCTGAATACCAGAGATTTAGTGGTTACATTGCGCGAAACTGCTTCCCCCTATGCTGTAGTGATGTGCGATATTGAATTTGATACGGTTAATACAGTAACAGTCAAGTTTGCCACTCCCCCTGCGACCAACCAATATACCATTACAGTCGTGGGTTAGGAGCGTGAATCAATGCCTAAAGATCTTTCTCCTGGGATGATTAGTAAAAAAATGACCGCTGAACAGAACCTAACGCTGTCAGCGGTCAATGAAAAAATAAATATCGATTCGAGTGCGTTCTCCGCGAACATTGTTATCCCTTGTGATACGGGAGTTGGAACAGTCTATTATAAGACCGCAACGGTCAACACTCATTTCGATATCTCACCAACTATGGTCAATGGTCCCATTGACGATCTGTTGGCTGTTGGTGAAATCAAGACCATTACAGCCATTATTACCATGGGAGCGTCGCCTTACAATTTCGCGGCTTTTCGGATTAATGGAGTCTCACAAACCATCAAGTGGGCAGGGGGTTCTGCACCCACTTTAGCACAAAATGCGCTGAATATTTTCACCTTCTCCATCATAAAGACGGCGGCATCAACCTATACAGTGCTTGGAACAATGACGAAGTTTGCTTAAGGGGTGTACTGGATGAGCATGGTTTCTAGTTTTAATGGGGTCAGACGCTTTACTCCTCCAGGATCGGGTCTGTATCCCTTCACCAGTCATGTCTTCACAAACTGTGGGGCTACAGGCCGATATGGCCCTACTTTGGCCCAGGTGCAAGCTGCATATAGTGGAGCAGCTTGGGCACAGAATACGGATTTTTTGAGCCAAGGAGCTTATCAGGGGTATCAGAAGTGGACAGTTCCTGAAACAGGACTCTATCTGATTGAAGCTATTGGGGCCGCTGGTGGGTATGCCACAAACTACTCCAGTTATCCAGGTAGAGGAGCGAAAGCTCAAGCAACGATCCTTCTACAAATGGGCGAGTGTCTTATCATCGTAGTCGGACAATCAGGCGGGTATGCTCCTTTGGTAGGAGGTGGAGGTGGAGGGACATTCGTCATCCGAGAAAGCGGTGTTATTCCATTGGTGGTAGCCGGTGGAGGTGGTGGCGCGCGTCAAAACTCAGACTATCGAGTGAACTATGGTGATGCATCCACGAGCACCGATGCTCGCAGCTTTTCACATTATCCTGACAATCGAGGATGTCCGGGTGCTGGAGGCTTTTCATCCAACGGTATGAACAGTTCCTATAGCGGCCAAGGAGCCCAAAGTTTTTATGCGGGGTTAGTGGGGTGCATGTATCCTGAATCCAATTCCGGTCTCGGTGGATTTGGTGGCGGGAGTTGCGGTGAATGGATTTATTGGGGTACTGCTGGACATGGAGGTGGCTTCTCCGGTGGAGCTCAATACAACTCCTATGGAACAAATGGAGCCGGGGGTAGTTGTTCAGGCTATTATGGTTGCGGAGGTGGCTCTTATGCCACTGGTTCAAACATTGCATTCACTTCGGCAGTAGGAACTGCTCATGGTTCCGTCAGCATTTCAAGATGAAAGAGAGGAAGGGAAATGACCATTGAATTAACACTTCTGATTTCCGGCTTAGGCTTAGCCTTTGCAGTTTATTCCGGCCTTGCCAATATACGCAGAAACCAAAGTGCGGATGATCGCAATGCCGCTTCTCAATTAACAACGGTGATTGTGAAGTTGGAACATATTAGTGCAGGAATCAATGAGATCAAAGCAGAGATGTCCGGAGTGAAAGCTGATATCAAGGAAGATCGAGAGAAGATCATCCGCATTGAAGAAATGGCTAAACAAGCACACACTCGAATTGATACTTTGGAAAAGAATCGTTCCGTGAGAGAGGGTGAATCCAGTGAATAAAGGTTACTTCTCAAAAGCAATTGTGGCCTTAGTGGTTTGCATCAATATTCTGTTCTCTGCTGCAGTGTTGCTGATTTTTTATAAGACCTCATCTGAGCCAGTAACCTTAATCGGTTGCTGGTTTGCTTTTACTACTGGAGAACTCTGGATGCTAGCCGCGATTAAGAAAGCCAAAGTAAGAAAGGAGTCTCAAGATGGACAAAATTGATTGGGTAACAAAGCTATCTTCCCGAAAATTTTGGGCAGCCGTCACAGGCTTTTTGACAGCCATTCTCACGATATTTGAGGTAGATAATCTAACCATAGAGCAAATCATAGGACTGGTTTCTGCTTTGTCAGTACTTATTGCCTATATTATTGGAGAAGGTTTGGTGGACTCTGCGCGTGCATCAGCTGGAACAGTTTCGTCTGAGGTGGATAAGGTATGAAGTTAAAGCAATACTACCTAACCGAGAACGATTGTTTCAAAGCCGGTCGTAAGATTACTGTTCAGGGGATTATGATTCACTCGACAGGGGCGAATAATCCTTACTTGAATCGCTATGTTGCTCCAGATGATGGCTTGTTGGGACAGAATCTATATAATAACCATTGGAACCAAGCGAAGCCAGGGGGACTTGATGTATGTGTCCATGCATTTATTGGTAAGCTCAAAGATGGCTCGATAGGCACTTACCAGACGTTACCCTGGAATCACAGAGGGTGGCATGCCGGAGGGGCTGCGAATGATACCCACATAGGAATTGAAATCTGCGAAGATGGATTGGTGGATGCAGCTTACTTCAAAAAGGTTTACTCCGAAGCGTTAGAACTATGCGTTTCTCTTTGTAAACACTATGGTTTAACTGAGAAAGACATCATCGGCCATTGTGAAGGATACCTGAGAGGAATCGGTAGTAATCACGCAGATCCGAACCATTGGTTTACGAAGCATGGTAAAAGCATGGATAGCTTTAGAATGGATGTGAAAGAGCGACTTAAGCTGATTACAAGCAGGAAGATCTATCGAGTCCAAGTGGGCGCTTTTAGCGAAAAAGGCAATGCAGTAAATCTGCTGACTAAGCTTAAAGCAGCTGGTTTTGGTGATGCTTATATTAAAAGTGAATAGTAATGCCAGATGTAGAAGCGCATGCTTTAGGCTGTTATTAACAATTCGACCAATCCGAGTGTACATGTTGGCTCGTTAGTAGTAGAGACCGAAAAAATACTGTAAGTAAAACTCCAAGTGCCATTAAGATGTTTGGAGTTTTGCTTATTTAGTACGTTTCAATAAGTTCATTGGCAGTAGTAACTAGTTTTTTTAGATCTACCTTTTGCTCATCGCTACAATAATAGACTGTAATTCGCTGATGATCTATCAAAAACTCAATAACCTTTAGGGCGTCTTTGATCACCAATAATAACCCTTCAATACCAATACTCCAAGCTTTGGGTAAATAATGAACAAAGTTCGTTCTAGCGCAATTCAGATTTCTAATATTGGCAGTAATAGTTCCGGATTTATCTATAAAAGGATTTCCTAACATGTGTTTAGTTTCTTTGCATTTGTGAAACAAATCATCGAAAGATAGCATTTTTGGATTTGGGTCAAAGCATATTTCTTGGGCGTTGGCACCAGCATATTCTTTTTTGAATTCAATAATATCTAAGTTACTAGACCCTCTAAGCACCAAAACCATGAAAGCTTGTAATGCGTTATGAGTTGTTAACAATGCCCATTTCAAATTATACGAGTCTGGTTCCTTCTCACTAAGAAATCTCACTAACATTTTTAGTGCATTAGTAGCTTCGGTTACTTCCGTAACTCTGAAAAAGTATTCATGTTTTGTCAACTAATCAAATCCTCTCTTGAATGTAAGTGGTCTATTTATTAATTTCAACATGACTATTGTAATTAGCATTGTGAAAGTCTGCAAGAGAAATTCCTACCCGGACTGGGCTATTACTTACTGTTTTGCTAACCTATGCGGTATGTGGTACTTATTTCTGTGGTTACCCTTGCTTGCTACAAACAATAGCTGAGAGGTTTTCGACCATGAAAACAAAGGTAAGCAACTACAATCTGATGAGTGCTGGAACATAATAATCGAGTGGGAGAGATTCACGATGCTAATAATAGAACCTCGGGCTGCATTTCGCATCCGAGGTTTGTCAATGTTGACTAAGAGTGGTTAAAAAGTTGGGGCAGAGAAGAGACTAATTCAACTCTTCTTTTTTGAGGGAATCAGTTTTCGAAGAATCATGTTTCGGATTGGGTTGTGTCTTCGGTTGACTTCGGAACATTTTGTCGACTTTCTTTTTTGCTTCAATAGCTTTGTCTCCGTCAAATACCTCTCTCTTTATAATCTCATCGACTAGGATCTGTTTTACTTCATCATTAGAGATTTTGGCATCAACTGCAAGCTTTTTTAGCTGTTTTCGTAAGGAATCAAGTACAGTTTCTGATAGAAGAAGTTGTCCAATAGTGAAGCGATTTACCAACTGTTTTTGTAAATGAAAATCGTCCAATGAGGCTTTGCTTGATTTAACCATACTTTCTTTTGTTAAGTAATATAGTAATTCAAGATCACCCTGTTTCTTCACGTTTATTTTTGTAAAGTCAAATTCATAGACTAATTCTAAGTTGATGGGCCTGCCAAAAGTTATTTTATAGACCTTCCACTCAATACCATTTGTTAGAATTACCCAGTCAACACCTGAGTTTGAACCGTAGTCTGCTGCTTGCTTTGTGTGTTGCTCTTTAAGCACCATTCCAGCCGCTTTCACTTCAATGATTAGACGAATTACTCCATCAAGTTTGATTGCCAAATCACAGAAGGTATGTTTGATTGTTAATTCTGATGTAATTTCTTCGAACTTATCATAACCAAAGACTTCAGATAAAACATCATTGATTATGACAACCGTATCACTCTCGTTAATATCACGATCGCGTGCTTTAGTTAGTATTGGCTGAAACTTTTTAATACCTGCTATAAGACGATCTGTTACCTTAACTGGAATGTTAAGCATTCGAACCCTCCTCAAAAATTTAGAATCATACTATATTTATTGGTTCAATTCAATATTGAAATATTAATATCCTTCAAAAAACCCAACACAAATTGTTGATTTAAAGGTTATAATCCCCTAGTAAACAAACATGGATTTTCGGATACATAAAAAGTGAATAAAGTTAACTGCCCCATCAAACCAAATTGGTTTGATGGGGCTATTTTTATTATGGGGGTTAACTTTTTCGGCTTTATATAGAGGGATGAATCATTCCTACTTTTTGAAGCCGGAGGTAATCTTATGACAAACTCACAAAAGCAGAAAATCGAAGCCATGCGAAGCGTGGGTAAAAGCTATACAAGCATAGCAGAAGAACTGCACTTACCATTGAATACCATTAAATCACACTGTAGGAGAAAAGGTCTCGGAGATGGATATATCGCGAAACAGACTTTGCGTCAGGAGGATGGAGTTTGCCCGAACTGTGGCTATCCTCTTACACAAACACCCGGAAAGAAAAGAAAGAAGTTTTGCTCAGACAAGTGTCGATCAGAGTGGTGGGCAAAACATCCGGAAGCGATTCGCAGAAAAGCTATTTACCGGTTCACTTGTGTGATATGCCATAAGGAATTCTCAAGCTATGGTAATGCCAATCGCAAATATTGTTCGAGAGCTTGTTATGGTCAGTCCCGGAGTTTAAATCATGACTAAGATGGATGCAGTGATTCGCTATAATGCGTCTCTAACGATTTTTAAGAATTGGCTTGCAGAAGGCGTCATTACTGATGCTGAGTTTCAAAGAATCAATGATCTTATGGCTACAAAATATGGTTTATCATTCTCTAGTATCTTCCTTAATAAGACTTGCTATTTATCAAGAAAAGAGTGATAGATAGTCACACGAAAGGAGGATACTATGAAACGAAAAATCACAGTCATTGAAGCACAGCAGCAGGGTATGAAAAAGACACGTGTTGCAGCATATGCTCGAGTTTCCAGTGGAAAAGAAGAGATGCTCCATTCTTTATCTGCACAAGTTAGCTATTACAACAACTTGATTCAATCAAAACCCGAATGGGAATTAGCTGGTGTTTATGCTGACGAAGCAGAGACCGGAACCCGTGATACTCGACCGGAGTTTCAACGCTTAATCTCAGACTGTTGCCAAGGGAAAATTGATATGGTTATAACTAAGACCATTAGCCGTTTTGCTCGTAATACGATCACCCTACTAGAGACGGTGAGATCACTCAAGAAGCATGGAGTCGATGTTTACTTCCAAGAACAAAACATTCATTCCATGAGTTCAGACGGTGAGTTGATGCTGACCATCTTGGCGAGTTATGCCCAGGAAGAAAGCCGAAGCGTTTCTGAGAACTGCAAATGGCGTGTTCGTAAAGTGTTCAAAGAGGGTAAGTTATCTAGCAACGTTCGACTTTACGGTTATGACTTCAAAAAGGGCACCTTAGTCGTCAATCCAGTAGAGGCAAAAATAGTGAAGATGATTTTTGCAGACTATCTGGATGGATTGGGCCTGAATGCCATCACGAAGAAGCTAAATCGAGCGCGCATAAAAGCAAAGAACGGTGGTACCTGGTCCGAGATGACCTTATCTGGGATGCTTAGGAATGAGAAGTACAAGGGCGATTTGTTATTACAAAAAGGATATGTGGTAGATCATCTTACCAAACGATACAAAACGAATAAAGGGGTCTTGCCAAGGTATTATGTAAAGCAGTCACATCAGTCAATCATTGATGAGGTGACTTTCCAGAAAGTTCAAGCTGAAATTGCTAGAAGGGTTGAGTTGTACCCTGTACGAGCAAATACGCAGAGTGAATTCAGCCAGATGATTCGTTGTGAACGTTGTGGTGCGAGTTATCGCAGAAAGACTAGTGGAAGTGGGAAATATGCAAAAGTCGTCTGGGTCTGTGCTACTTACAAGACGAAGGGGAAAAAACACTGCGATGCCAAAAGAATCTCCGAGGAAATCTTGAAGGTTAAATGTGTAGAAGCACTTCAGCTAGCAACCTACGATAAAGAAACCTTTATAAGCAAAATAACCGCCATCTCACTACCAGATGACGGGTTGATACGATTCAAATTCAAAAATGGAACCGAGAAACTCCTATCTTTGGAGAACCCATCGAGACGGGAGAGTTGGACAGATGAGATGAAACAGAAAGCCCGAGAAAAAGCTAAGGAGGTCAAACGATATGGCTAGTGTGAGAGTGATACCGGCATCCCTGCCGACTATGTCAGCACAAACGAGAAATGCTTCCCACAAAAGACGAGTAGCTGCATATGCTAGGGTGAGCACGGATAGTGAGGAGCAGTTGACTTCATACGAAGCACAGGTAGATTACTACACCAAGTTCATCCAAGCTCGTGCTGATTGGGAGTTTGTTGGCATGTATACCGATGAAGGAATTTCCGCTGTGAACACCAAAAGGCGAGAGGGTTTTAAGCAGATGGTGGCAGATGGGTTAGCAGGGAAGTTTGATTTATTGGTAACCAAATCAGTTAGTCGCTTTGCCAGGAACACAGTAGATAGTCTTACCACTGTTCGCAAACTCAAAGAAAACGGAGTCGAGATTTGGTTTGAGAAAGAGAACATCTATACCATGGATAGCAAGGGTGAATTGTTGATTACCATCATGTCGTCCTTAGCTCAAGAAGAAAGCCGTTCGATATCCGAGAACGTCACTTGGGGTCAGAGAAAACGTATGGCCGATGGCAAATTCAACTTACCCTATGGTCGTTTCCTTGGGTACAAAAGAGGGAAAAATAGTTTACCTGAAATCGTCCCAGAAGAAGCAGAAGTGGTTCGAACCATCTTCCGGCTTTACATGGAGGGTAAAACGACTAATGCTATAGCTAGTATTCTCGTTCAAAGAAACATCCCCACACCCGGAGGAAAGAAACGGTGGCAGGAGTGTGTCGTAAATTCTATCTTGACGAACGAGAAATACAAAGGCGATGCGCTGTTACAAAAGACCTTCTGTGCAGACTTCCTCACGAAGAAAACGGTAAAGAATCAAGGCCAAGTACAACAGTATTACATTGAAGAAAGCCATCCAGCGATCATTGATCCAGAAGAGTGGGACCTGGTTCAATATGAAATGGAAAGACGCAAGAAAATGAATATTCCCGGTCGCTGCAAAGGACCCATGGCGGGTAAGCTAGTTTGTGGAGATTGCGGAGGGTATTACGGTAGAAAGGTTTGGGCTAGTTACAAAGAAAACAAAACATACCGACAAGAGGTCTACCAATGTAATGACAAGTATAAAGGGAAGGATAAGTGCAGAACCACATTTGTCAAAGAGGATAGAGTAAAAGCCGGATTCTTGAAAGCGTTCAACTCACTTATGGCAGAAAGAAATTGTTTGATTGAAGACTGCAGACTTGCGCAAACCACCATTTGTGATATTACCGGAATCGAGAGTGAGCTTACTAAACTCCTAGATGAAGTTGAAGTCGTTGCAGAGTTATCCAGAAAAGCCATTGCAGAGAATGCTCGCGGTGGGTTGAATCAGGAAGCTTTCCAGAGGCTAAATGACAAATACCTAAAACGTTACACTCTAGCGAAAGCAAGGATCGACTTCTTGGAGCTGGAAAAGCAACGGTTAGTGGCTAAGTCCAAGATACTGGATCGTTTTATTTATGATATAAAGGATAGACCTTTGGTAATCGACGAGTGGGATGAGCCACTTTGGATTGCGGTAATAGAGAAGGTCGTAGTGAACCTTGATGATTCGTTGAGCTATGTGTTTAGGAATGGGAGGGAGGTTGTGAGTTAAAAACACAGAGGGATTGAACCATGTTATTCACCTTATTGGTCAACAATCTTTATAAATAATCGAGGAGAATATTGATTTAAGTTGTATCTTTAGATGGCGAGAGAAAACCAGAAAGTGAAATTTTTCGCAATTATCAAGAAATTCCGACTAAAATTTGCGATAAAACAATTAAAAAAACGTTCTATAATGAGAGATACGCGACCAAAACTATAGAAAAATTGTACGATGTAAATATAAATTTATTGTGTATTGTAGAATTAAGAGTGATTGACTTGTTTAATTGCCTGGGTTATAATTACATTGAGATTTGTTTGAATTAAGTTTATTACTGCATTTTATATTTTGAGTAATCGCTACGGATTTTTCTTAGTGCCGGACTTTTAAGCTTGGTAACGGTGAAATATGCAATCGGAAGTAATTGAGTAACTTCTAAATTTTAACGAGTATCTAGTATAACTGCTTAGTAGGTATACTCAGCAAAGAAGATCTTTTACCACTGAGTCACCCCGCTCGGAATAAAAAACTTGTGGTGATTAAGCAAAACTCCTAATTGTTAGTCATAATTTGAATTTGATAGCGTACAATTAGCATAAGAACACTATAATAAGTATGTTGTATAGGGGCAAACTTTAAGCCCTGCTACCGGGAATTTTTCTGGTTTCAGGTTTCAATTTTAGGAAATATTTTATTGAGATTAACAACGATTTATTTCGTTAGAAGGCAGTGGTTAATTTGCAAAATTATTCAGTTAAGAAAATGGAAGACAAGGATTATTTTCAAGTTTTGAATATCTGGTCGGGCTCGTATCAATTCTCTGTTTCGAACGAAATGCTTAAAGAACCGAAGGAATTGAATATAATTGTACTAAAAGATGAAAGTGAAAGGATTTTGTCATGTGCAGATTTTGTAACAACGAGAGTTATATTTTGTGATCGTGAAATAGAAGTAGTGAAGATTTATCGGGTAGCTACGCTGTTGTCGGAAAGAAGGAAAGGCTACTCCAAAAGACTCATTATTGATTCCCTGAGAAATGAAAGGTCAAATGGAAGAGCAATAGCATGGTTAAAAACTAAATCGGACGAGATATATAGCGGGATAGGCTTCGTTTCTGGATTAGTATGTAGTAAAGCCCGTATAAACATAAGTGATTTAGTATCTATTAAACCCCAAGGTAAAATTCTTCAATTGGAACCATGGTTAATTGGTTCAATTCAAAATATATGTGAGGGTTTGGAAAGCACGTACAGTGCTTTTGCAAAAACATACAATTTCATGGCAATTAGAGAAAAAGAATACTGGGAAAAACTCATTAATAACAAAAATTTCTTTAAGTATCAGAAATTTTATGAGAATTTGGCAAAATGAGGTGATATATTTGTTTTTTCAACTTGGAGCAAAGAATGCGTGGCGAAACTTAGCAAGAAGTCTTTTGGCAATCATTTCGATGGGATTTGCTTCCGCTTTTCTGGCCTATGTATTAACGCTCGGACGCGGGTATAGTCAAGGCGCAGGCCAACCATTGAGACAAATGCTGGGGGGCGAAATCAGTGTGTACCAACAAAAGCTGGTGAGCGAACTTCCTAGTAATCCTACGGATTTCGAATTTTCTATTGAGACTCTGAACCCATTTACAGACCTAGGCTTTTTCTATGCCGATTACGAAGAAGAAGGGTATATGACCGGTTCAAGCATGGACGATGAAAATTGGCTGCATTTAGAGCAGCAGCTCCTTGATCAACCTAGTATCTCTGGAGTTTATCCTGTTTATCGATTACCTGCTTTTGAGCAATTCATGGAAGGAAGCGGGGAATCTTCTATTGTTTCAAAGGTTTCACTCTATGGTAAAGACCCGAATCAGGAGAATATGGCTGAAAGGTCTCTCGCATCCTATGTTGACTCTGGAAGATGGTTTGAAGACTCTGATGACAATAGACATGTTGCTGTTATTTCTACGAACCAAGTTTTACCACCCGGAGTTGGTGGCCATAAAGTTGGGGATATGGTGCAAATCGAAATACCTCGAATTGTCGAGACGGTCAAAGGGAAGGAAATCGATTGGCTGAATCCGATAACTGTTGACTTCGAAATCATCGGTTCAGTGGCGCTTCATACCAGGGATGTAGATTTTTTTGTTGTGGGAGAATTGAAAACCGAACAGATTCACGGATATCATAATGACATCTACATTCCTTTATCTACTTGGAAGGAAATTTGGGGAACGGTTGCCCTTGAACAAACGTACTTACCTGGAGAGTATATTTTACAGGTTGACACTCTGACATATCTTGAAGATATTGTTTACACATTGCGTGAGCAGTATCCCAATATTCAAGTCAATAGTATCCCTGTGCAAAATGAGTGGATGCTAAATCAATTCCTCATAGAACCGGAGCAAGCTTTTAGCAGAGTACCTGCAGCTCGCTTAAGTGCACTTAAGGAAACCAAACAGGCCAACACCCAAGGGGTTATAATAGCAGACTTAAGGGTGCCCATTGTAACACTGGTCTTATTTAATGCGGCCTTGTTACTTACAGCGAATATCTTAATCCTGATTATTGAACGAAAACGAGAAATGGCTGTTTTGAAATCCATTGGAGCTAAAAAGGCAGATATTGTCACAATGATCATGTCTGAAGCGGTTTTGATTACATTTCTCGGAGCAAGCAGTGGTTATCTCATAGTGAGTATACCAAACATTCTAAACCAATTCAGCAATTCGGTAAGTGGTCTCCAAATTGTCTGGGGTGTTTTAGTAAACAGCGCCTATGTCTTAACAATTACATGCGGTTGTGCAGCGCTCTTTTCATTCGTACCAGGGCTGCAGATTGCCTCTAAATCGGTTATGGAGGTATTGCGCGATGAATAAAAGTAGCGTTAATAACCTGCATGCAATTCTGCAGTTGGTACAGAAAAATATCAAGCGTTGGTGGGGTAGATTATCCGTAATTGTAATTCTAGTGATGTTGACAACTACCTTGAGCATTTTCTATCATAGTATGTTGATCAGTGAACAAACGAAAGCAACAATAGAAATGCAGAGATTGGAACTCCCATATGACTTATTGGTGAAATTGCCGAAAGGAACACCACCGTTGCTGCTGAATCAACTACCAAAACCTCTTGATTCTACGCTCATGCAAAAAACAGTACGATCTTGGGAGCAAAATCAATGGAAGGAAATCACATATGAAGTTCCGAGTGTACCTCAGAGTTTTACTTATGCTGAATCTGCCGCAGGTGGTGTAGTGGAAACAAAACAGGGCAACTGGGAGGTATTGGGGATTCAAGCAGATTCCTTGTTTTACCAAGATCTTAAAATGGAACTAGAAGGAGCTTGGCTAAGTTCACCCGGAGAAATAATCCTTCCTCAAGAGCTTGCGCAGGTAAATCAATTTAGTTTAGGGGAAAATATCAAACTAAGAGCAACGACAGAAACAGGGAATCGAATTCTTCGTGAATATCGCGTTGTAGGTGTTTTTGCCAATAAATACGACTTAGAGCAGCCATTAATCTTGATTCAAGATGCAATGACCTTGTTTTCTTTGAAAGTTCCTAATCGTCAGCTTCTTCAAAACAACGAGCTTCTTACTCATGCTACTGGATTAGAGCAAAATATGAGTCGGATTTATCCGGGGGCTTCGTTTTTGTACGAGTGGATTGGGCAAAATCGAATGTTCCAATTAACAAATGCAGTCCAATCTCCATCCTCGTGGGTTCTCTTGCTGATCTATTTATTCATGAGTTTTGGTGTGTTGACCTTATCTCTCATCACATTTTTGGAACGGAGAAAGGAATTGGCTATACTTAAATCCATAGGGGCAAGGAACTCTATGATTGTAATTCTTTTAGTCATGGAATATGCCGTAGCTGCCTTTGTTGGGTTAGCAAGCAGTTATATTGCTTTGCGAATTCTAATTCCTCAATTTAGTTGGTATCAGAATCTACCCACTGGTACCTTGACAAAACTTAGTATTCAGAATATGTTGGTCACCGTCTTCGCCTTGACGTTAAGTTTGCTATACCCCATACTTTTGGCCAAATTAGCCACGGTCAACCAGTTGATTTATAAGAGGAAGATTCCATTAATAACGGAACGCTGGGACCACATTGCAAAACCAACCTATGAGCATCTTTTGATTGAGAAAACAAAAAATGTTAGTGTTCTTCAATTGGAAAATGAAGATGGAAAGCTTTTCGGTAGCTTCTTACGGAAGCCGGGTGAGCATGCAAAAAAAGGGGAAGTGCTGTTCATACAAGAAAAACTTTCGGGTTTTGTTTATAGAGAATGGATTTCACCTTGTGATGGAGTCATAGAATACGATCCATATTCAGGTATACTGACCATCGTTCCTGATGATCCTGAGGCGGAGCGATATCATTATCCGGAAAGGATTTTAGAAGAGTTTGAAAGGCGTAAAGCAGGAACAATAAAGAAAGAAGTGGTGCAGAATGAAGACCATTCTTGAAACAATCAACTTAAACAAAGCTTTCTATTTAGGGGAAGCTGTGTATGCAGTCAATAATGTGAATCTCCAGATCTTAGAAGGAGAAATTGCGATGATCGTCGGGCCATCGGGAAGTGGCAAGAGTACTCTCTTAAGTTTACTAGGAGGATTAGATCGCCCAATAAGCGGAGACATTAAGATCAATGGAAAATCAATTGTAACGCTCTCGGAAGATCAATTAGCCGTTATGCGCAGAAAAAGCATTGGATATGTGTTTCAGTTTTTTAATCTGATTCCACATTTGTCGGCATTGGAAAATGTGGAGTTGCCGATGAAAATTACTGGTGCGAGTAGAAGAGAAGCCCGTGAACGTGCAGAATATTTGTTGAATGAGGTAGGACTGACCCCAAGGGCACACCATAGACCGGATCAGCTCTCCGGCGGAGAACAGCAGAGGGTTGCGATTGCAAGGTCATTAATCAATAAACCTGCTGTCGTTTTAGCCGATGAACCTACCGGTAACCTCGACAGCAAAACCCGAGATATTGTCATATCGTTGTTCCAGAAGTTTCGAGAAATCGAAAACCAAACGTTTGTCATTATCACCCACGATACGGGGTTAACCCAGTACGCTCAGCGCGTCGTTCGCTTGCGAGACGGAAAAATTGAATCGGTTGTGGTTGCATCGTAAAGGAGTATGCAAGACAGGGTAGGGAGTTCTGATTTCCAAAGGAGAAAAATCATGTTGCGTAAACGAAGATTAGCTGTCTTTTTCTTGTTACTATTAGTGTTATTGACTTCGTGCTCTCAATCAAAAGAATATAACAAGATCACAGCAGAAGAATTTCTATGGCAAGATTTTTCTTGGGCAAGCTATGATTCCAATGGGTTGGTATTCGATAAAGGAGCAATTTTCATTCCAATACAATTCGATAATTCTGATACAACTTATTGGCTACAATTAGATACTGGTATAAGCAATTCGCCCCTTTATGAAAATTCCTTTAATAGTCTTTCGCCCCGTCCATCTTTCGAATCAATTTATGGCTTTCTGGGTCTCAACAAAAAAATGCTTATGAACGTAAAAATCGGTAATTATCAGATTGAAAATTTCTTATGTAATATAAAGAATGATTTTGGCAGCGTGATAGATAATTCATCTAACCAAAATCAGATTGGTTCGTTAGGCTTAGATTTTTTTAAGAATAAGATTCTTTTATTGGATTTTCCCAATAAAAGATTTGCTATTGCTACTTCAGACATGCAATTGCCTGAGAGTATTACTGAAAAAGTAACCTATCATAAAGCCGAACTCGTTAATAACTTTTTCGTTTTTGACCTCAAAATTGATACTCAAACTTACAAATTTGGATATGATACAGGAGCAAGTGGTTTCCCTTTGGTAGAGAACTATGATTTATGGAGAAAGCTTACTGGCAAAGTTGGGAACGAACCAGATATTACTTTAATTAATGCGCCATCTTGGGGTAAAACATTGACCTTGATTGGTTCATCCACTAAAGAAGATGTCTTTCTTTCAGAAAAATCTTTGGGGTCACTTGAAATGTTTTATATTAAAGAAGAACCAAACTTTTTTAAAACAGCAAGAATTGACGGGCTTATTAGCAATGCTTCCTTTTATGAGGACTCTTTAATAGTAATCGATTTATTAAATATGAGATTTGGTGTTGTTAAGACAGTTGAATGAGAAGTCTATTCCAAGCAAAAACATAACCACCTACGGATAAAATCATTTTATCCATAGGTGGTTATAGATTTGGTAGCCCCTAGGGGCTTCGAACCCCTGTTACCGCCTTGAGAGGGCAGCGTCCTAGACCACTAGACGAAGAGGCCATGTATGGCTGGTTGGGGAAGAAGGATTTGAACCCTCATAAACAGATCCAGAGCCTGCTGTCCTACCGTTAGACGATTCCCCAGCGTCGCTACCCATTATAACCAATCTCAAGGATTTTGGCAAGACCCCGTTGAGATTTTTTTATAAAGGATCATGAGGCAATAACAACGCAGCTTAAGCAGGTGAAAGCGAAACTTCTGGCGAAATCTGCCATGCAATCCTACCAATTGAACGGAGTGAGCTCATGAAAGATGCCAATTCACATCATATTCGACCATACCTTGCGAGCGATGATCAAACCTTCATCGCCCTATTGCGCCAACCCGGGGGACACTACCTGACCTCTGAAAATCTTTGTCTCGATGACTATGCTGAAAAATACGTTTATGAACAAGACGGCAACCCTGTGGGTTTTCTCCTATTGGAAATGGATGCACGCATTTCACAGATCATTATCTATGTTGCACCTGTATATCGCCGCCAGGGTATTGGCTCTCTTTTGCTGCAATATGGTAAAACCTGCTTAGAGAAGCTCGACCCCAATACTACCTGGGTATTCTTCCGAAGCGATATCGGCTCTGCCAAGGAGTTTTATGCCAAGCGCGGTGCCCAAAACTGGTATTCGTATCACTTCATGGAGTGTGAAGCTAAGCCCGCCACAACACAGCAGTCTGAGCTATCGTTAGACCGAGTCATCACCTACGTCACGGCTCAAATGGAAAATCCGGAAATTTTCACGGAATATTTAGAAAAACGCGCCGCCGCTTTCCTGGTCACCAACAAGATGATCGATTCACGACCTTACGATGAACGCGAGAGAAGCAGTGCCATTGAAGCGTGGTGTAATAAATACAAAGAGGACCTTTGGTTGTTTTACTGTCAGGACCGCCTGATCGGTTCAGTATGCATTAACGAGGGCTTCTTCGACGAGGTTTTTGTTGAACCGGCACAACAAGGCAAGAATATGGGCTCAAAAATCGTGCGTTGGGGCTTGCAGAAGTGCCAAGAAAAAGGATGGAAGCCGTCGCTCTGTGTTGTCAACGGCAACCTCCCGGCCACTAAATGCTACCTTAATGCGGGGTTTGAAATCAAACAAACCTTGGAAATGATGCGGATGTTCAACGACCATAAAGAACCCGATTTACGCGGTCCCATTGGCAGATGAAAATGAAAAATGCATAGGAATTTACAATTTGAACGGAGTGATAACATGAAATATGCCAATACCATGGCTGACCTAATTGGGAACACGCCATTAGTCAAGCTTCAGAAGATAACGAGCGAAGCAAATCTTTTTGCCAAATGTGAATTTATGAACCCAATCAGTATTAAAGACAGGCCTGTTTTGCAAATCATTAATCACGCTGAAGCTACCGGCGCACTCAAATCCGGAGATACTCTCATAGAGATGACCAGCGGTAATACCGGCATGGCGATTGCTTATATTGCTGCAGCCAGAGGACATAAGGCGATTTTGGTGATGTCTGAAATTCAAAGTGTGGAACGCCGCAAAATCATGAAGGCCTTTGGCGCGGAGCTCATTTTAACACCAGCCGCTTTAGGTACAGCCGGAGCCAGGGATAAGTTGCAAACTATTTTGGTAGAGCATCCCGAGTATTTTTATGTGGGACAGCACAAAAGTCCGGAAAACCCCAATTCGCATTATCTCAGCACCGGTCCGGAAATTTGGCAAGATCTCGATGGAAAAGTCGATATCCTAGTGGCGGGGCTTGGCACCGGCGGCACCATATGTGGCACGGGCAGATACCTTAAGGAACATAACCCCAAAGTCCATCTGGTTGCCGTAGAACCCTTCGATGCTCCCTACATTTCGCAAGGTAAGTTCAAACCCCACCGCATCATGGGTACTGCTCCGGGCTTTTACCCCGATACCCTCGACCGTGAGATCATCGATGAGATATTGCTGATCAAAGAAGAAGATGCCTTTGAAATGTGCAGGCAACTTGCCGCAAGTGAAGGAATGCTAGTAGGTATCTCCTCGGGAGCAGTAGCGCATATTATGGCAGAGCTAGCTGCAAAACCTGAAAACAAAGGTAAAAACATTGTCGGTATCTTTGCCGACTCCGGTCAGCGATATTTGAGCGTGGAGGGATTGTTTCATGTTTGAAAAGGATGGCAATACCACTGCCGAACATTGGCGTTTATCGGTTGATGGCTGGACAGATTTGAGCGAGTCGATAAAAGTGAGTACCAGTAATTTTGAAGAGTGCACCATGACCTTGGTGGTTTCTGAGGGAGAAGCACTTTTGGTGGATACTGGGTATGAAAAACCGGAAGCAGAACGCGTGCTAGATTACATTAGAGAACACAACTTGGTATTGAAACACATTGTGATTACCCATCATCATGAAGATCACGATGCGAACTTAGGCCTTTTTTCGATGAATCAAGGTCAAGTTTATGATTCAGAGCACTTTCCCGAAGATCGCGAACTGCTCATAGGGAATAAAAAAGTGAAGATCCTTGAGACCCCAGGCCATTTTCCCGCCGGAGATCTTAGTGTTCATGTTGTAGAGGAGCATGTCCTCATTGCAGGGGATATCCTTTATTCTTGTCTGCCTCCGCAGTTAAGCTTTGGAGCGAACCCGGAAGTGTTGGTTCCGACCTTAAGGGAGCTAGAAAAGAATCATTATAAATGGATTATTCCGGGTCACGGTAAGAGGGTTCTTTCCGGTGAGCTGATGATGACCCGGACACTGTCTTACATTGATATGCTGTATGAGAAACTGCAAGCGGTGGTTTCATCTCAAGGGACGTTGGACGATGTAGACAAAATTGGGCTGGCAGAATGTATTACCCATTATGACTGGCTCATGGAAAGAATGTCTCTTCTTATTCATCATCATAATAAGAGAGCTATTCGCAAAGTTGCTACAGAATAAGCAGATATGAGAAAATTTAAGAAAATCTACGTAGAAATTACCAACGTCTGTAACCTCACTTGCGATTTCTGTCCACAGACAAAACGAACAGCGGAGTTCATGGATTATGACACCTTTGCGAAAATATTGGATCAAATCAAAGATCATACCGATTCAATCTATTTACATGTGAAGGGGGAGCCCCTTTTGCATCCGGATTTAGGTCGATTCTTAGATTTGTGCAAGGGAAAAGGGTTTCAAGTAAACATTACGACCAATGGAACCTTGATTCATCAGGTTAAAGAGGTGCTTTTAACAAAACCTGCTGTGCGACAAATCAACTTTTCTCTACATAGTGTAGAGAAAACCCTAGGCATACAAAGTAGAGAAGAATATTGGAAACGTATTTTATCCTTTGCCAAGGAAGCCATGCAAAAAACAGAAATCTTCATTTCATTACGATTGTGGAATCTAAATGAAAACAGTGAGTTGGATTTCCTGCAGAGCATCAATAGGGAATTGCTGGATATGATTGAAAAAGAGTTTTCTTGGTCGCGGCAAAAGCATGAAGGGACTCTCGGGCTGAAAGGGGTTAAACTTGGCGAGAGAGTTTATCTTAATCAGGATTATCAATTCGCCTGGCCGGATCTCACCTTAGAGGAGGAAAGCAGAACAGGGTTTTGCTATGGGTTACGCCATCAGGCGGCAATTTTAGTTGATGGCACAGTGCTACCTTGCTGTTTAGATTCCGAGGGGATTCTAAATTTGGGGAATATCAAGGAGAACACTTTTTCGGAAATTATCGAAAGCGAACGAGCAATTCAAATCATAGATGGCTTTACAAAAAGACAAGCAGTTGAGGAACTCTGCAGAAAATGCGGGTATCGAAGAAGATTTGACAAGCCATTTTTTTCCTGATATAGTAGGGCTAAATCTACAAAGAGGTGGCAACATGAACACAGCAATCCGCAACATCACTGTGAACTTCATCGAGTCTGTTTCTTATTATTACCGAAACAGGCTTGAGTTGCTATGCCCGTAAACTCATTAACGGCATATCTGCGGCTCAAGGCAATGCGCTTTGAGCCGTTTTTTTATTGGAAAGGAGAATCATCATGCCTGAAGATACCTTATTCGAAACCATTCGTCGCAATGCGGTAGAGATTTACTCAGAAGAAGGGCTTAAAACACGTTTCACTTCCGGCAAGTCTTTGAAAATCAAGCTGGGAGCAGACCCGTCACGCCCCGATTTACACTTGGGTCACACCGTTCCTTTGCGCATGCTGCGCCGAATGCAAGACGCCGGCCATGAAATCATCTTTGTGATCGGTGATTTTACCGGTATGATCGGCGACCCCACCGGCAAGAGCAAAACCCGTGTGCCTCTAACCTTTGAACAAACCCGTCGCAACGGTCAAAGCTACTTTGAGCAGGTTACCAAAATTCTCGACCCTGCCAAAGCCCGTATCACTTACAACTCAGAGTGGCTGAGTCAGCTCAATTTTGCCGATGTGCTCTCACTCACCGCTAAATACACTCTGGCACGTATCATGGAACGAGATGACTTTGCTGGTCGCTTCGCCAATAATCAAGCCATTGGCTTGCACGAATTGCTTTACCCCCTGATGCAGGGATACGATTCGGTGGCGTTAGAGGCCGATATAGAAGTGGGCGGCACCGACCAAACTTTTAATCTCTTGGTGGGGCGTGTACTGCAAAAAGATTACGGGCAGGAACCACAGGAAGTGATCACCTTTCCCTTGTTGCCCGGACTCGATGGCAAAGAAAAGATGAGCAAGTCTTTAGACAATTACATTGCCATTGATGAACCTGCCGCTACCATGTTTGAAAAGTGCATGCGTGTGCCCGACTCTGTGCTGGCCGAATACTTCCGATTAACCACTGATTTACCGGAACAACGATATGAACTCGCCATGCAGCAAGATCTGCTGGAAGCCCACAAAATCTACGCGCGCGAGATTGTGCAGTTATACCATGGTGTGGATGCTGTAACTGTGGCCGAACAACGCTACGCAGACGTTGCCAAAGGGGCTGTGCCTGAAAGCATTCCGGTAGTAACGTTTCCCTTAGGTCAGTCGGTTTCTCTTGTTGATGTATTGAAACAAGCAGGATTTGCAGCTTCCAACTCTGAAGCTCGGCGACTAATTGAAGGCAAAGGCATACAACTCAACGGAGAAGTTGTCACCGATATTCACTGCTTGATTCGTGAAAGCAGCACCTTGCGACGTGGGAAAAGTCGTTTCCTGCGCGTGGCTTTTAAGCGATAAAAAGGAATCTCATTGAGGTATCTTTAATTACTATGTATAATTATAATTAATGTCTACAAAAGGGCGGAAAGAGGCGATCTCAAGTGATGAAACGAATCCTCACCAGAGTGAGAAACAGCATTTGGTTATATCCGGTCCTCTATAGCCTCATCGCTCTATTGTTGGCAATCGGCGTGATGTTGATCGACTCCTATTATTTAGACACCGTTTCTATCCTCGTGCATCGCATGTTTTTTACCTCGACTGCATTGGCACAAACGGTGTTGGAAATCGTCGCCATGTCCTTCATTACCATTATGACCTTTACTTTTTCTACGACCATGGTCGTGCTTACCATGTATTCATCGCAGTTCACGCCCCGCGTTGTGGAAAACTTTTTGAACAATCAAACCACGATGAAATCCTTCGCTATCTTCCTCAGCGGCTTTATCTATGCTATTACGTCTATGTTGTTTCTGAGTATTAATTCCAAAGAAGATAGCGTTGTGGCAGCCAGCGTGGCGGTCATCTATCTGATTGTTGGCCTCATTTACTTCTTGAGTTTTGTCCAAAGTGTCGCCACCCATATTCAAGCCAGCGGATTGATCCTGCGCTTATATAATGAGGCACTGGGCAAAATCAAGCGCTATGTTGAATTTGTGGAAGACCAGCAGATTATTCCTGCAGATAAGTTTGAAACTATGATCAAAGGCAAGAGAGTGGAGTACCTGACTTCCTTAGAAGATGGCTATATACAAGAGATGGATTATCATCGCCTGCTGCGCTTGGCCGAAGAATTTAAAGTCATCGTTTGTTTCCGCAAAGTGGTGGGACAATTCATATCGAAAGAAACCAAAGTCATGACGGTGTATATGGATACGGAGCATACGTTGAGCGATGAAGAGCAACGTTATCTGCAAGAGTGTGTTTTGGTGGGCAACAAGAAGACCGAAGAGCAAGATTTTGCCTTTACGATTCAAAAAATCGTTGAGATTGCGCTAAAGGCGATCTCGCCGAGTATCAACGACCCGAATACCGCCATTCATTGCCTGAAAAACATCGGCTTGCTGTTGCGCGACCTATCGGGTATCAAAGAGGGCTTTGTCCTGATGCGAGAAGGGGACAACGAAGAATTTATAGTCTATGAAGCGTATGATTTCTATGATCTTCTGAACGACGCGTATAACCAAATCGTTTTTTATGGTCAGAGAGACCCTTCGGTCATGGCGGCTGTATTCAATTCCATGAAGTTTATCAAAATCAAAGCCAACAGCAAGACAGCAGATGTGATTGACGATTACGCCAAACAGCTTTTTGAGAAATTATCGAATCAAGGGTATGGCAAGCTGGAATACAACACGGTCTACAAGGAATATACCAATCTGCTCAACGCAAAAGTCAAAACAGAAGCGCTAAAAGCGTAATACGCACTTTGATTAAGACGGAAAGGTAGGATGATATGCGAGAAATCGATACTAAAGCAACTATAGCGGCAAACGACGCTACTCTGCTTTCGGATTTTATTGCCGAACACGATCTCTTCATCATCCGCACCGCTTGCAAAGTTGCCAAACGCTATATTACAAAGGCAGAAGACGAATATTCCATTGCCCTGATTGCTTTCTCGGAAGCAGTTCGTAAATATGATTATAGTAAAGGAAGCTTTTATTCCTATGCAGAGCTCGTGATCCGAAGCAGCCTTATAGATTACTTTCGTGGGCAGGGAAAATACAGCCCGGAAATCAATGTCGAATGGGTTCAGGAAAACGCCTTTGTGGAATATAACGATAATCAACTAGCATTGGAGATTGAAGCGCTCACGCCGATTTTGCAGGAATACGGGTTCAGCTGGATGGACTTACCTGAAGCGTCGCCCAAAGCTGAGAAAACCAAAAGTTTTTGTGCTCAAGTGGTTCAATACTTGCTGGATTCACCGATTCTTTTGGAAGAACTCAAACGCAGCAAACAGTTGCCAATAAAAATAATCGAAAAAAAGATAGACCTACCCCGAAAATTACTGGACCATCATCGTAAATATATAATAGCTGCAGTAGAAATCCTCGAAGGAGATTATCCTTACTTAGCGGACTATTTGCGATTTGTCAAGGAGAAGGAGTAATATGAAAAAAAAGGCAACGGTCTTAGAGATTAGAGATGGTCATGCTGCCTTGTTGCGGGAAGATGGCCTCTTTGTTAAAAAAAGAAATAGAGGCTACAAAATTGGCGATGTGATCCTGCTTGAAGAGCAAAGCTTCTGGGCGAAGAGGAAAATCTTCGCTTCTTTAGCGGCAGCGATGCTGATTACATTCTTGAGTGGTGGAATGGTCGCTTATGCACGTCCATCGTATTATGTCAGTATCGATTCAAACCCCAGCATTCTTTTGGAAGTCAACATGTTTGAGCGGGTGCTGAAGGCAGAGGCATTGGACCCGGCTGCCGTTGATGTGCTTGAAGGCTTGAAGTTGGAAAACATGAATGTTGAGCAAGCAGTGGACGAAGCGGTGGGGCGGATGAGTGAAATGGGCTACCTACAATCGTCCGAAAATAATGTTTTAGTGACGGCTACAGCCGAGAACCAAGTGAAAGCCGAAAAGCTGGTGGAGAAACTAGAAAAATCGGTAGCGAAAGAAATCATTGAAAGCAACAGTGAAGCACAGGTTACGGTCAATGTGGTGAGCTACGATATGGTGGATGCAGCCAAGACGGTGGAGGGTATGACCCCCGGTAAATATAATATTGTCATAAATCAGCTGGGCAAAGACCCTAAAGATTATGTCGATGTTTCGATTCAAGATATTATGAACGAGATCAAGGACGCCAAAGAGGCGGTTAAAGAAGAAAAGCAGCCTAATGCCTCCGAAGACCCAGAGAAACCGGAAACACCTGAAAAGCCCGAAAAGCCAACCCCGCCCGGACAAGAAAATAAACCGGAGAAACCTCAAACAAAAACTCAATAATAAGTTGGGGACGGTTCTCTCCCCTTGGTTTTTACCATAAAAACGGCAAAAACCAAGGGGAGAGAACCGTCCCTGTGGTTTTACTGAGGAGAGAGAACCGTCCCCCAAAAAATCGAAAGGAATTTGGTGGATAATGTAGAAATAGTGTGATGAGAAAGGAAGTCTTATATGATGAAAGCAAAAACAGCGAGGTCTATCGGGTTGACGATTCTCAGTATCACCGTGTTAGGGGTTCTCTGTTTAGCAGCAAGCTTCTTCTTGTATTACGGATTTTTTCTTTTCATGGAACACTATGTTTATGCAGGCAACCACGAAAAAATGTCTATGGGTCTTGTCCGCATCACCTTCACCATACTCTATGCTTTGTTATTTTTGTTGTTACTCAAAATCAAAGGTTGGCATCTCACGAAGGCCACTCTCATGGTTGGACCTTTGGGTGTAGCAATCGTGACCTTGATCCTCATTAATTACCGGCACATGACTCAGGCGCTTCTTTATGTAGCGATTCTTCTTGCCACAGTACTGATTCTCTTACGCATCTTCAAAAAACAGTGGTTTTATTACTATGCGGTACTTGTTGCAGTAATACCAGCACTATTTTATGCTTGGCCTAGATAAAACTTTATCCATTTAACGGGAGCAACAAAAGTTTGCTTCCGCTTTTTTTGTGATCTCCAGAGTTATAATCGATTCATTTCACCTTCCATGAGTTGGAGCGAGGTCATTAACTCATCAAAAGAGGGTGGAGTGCCGAAAATCATGCTTTTCATGCTTTCGTAATCACGTCTCAAGATGGCTATGCTATCTCCTGCTGGTGTTAATTTTAGAGTCGGAGATTTCGCCGTATCATAATGAGCAGAACCGCTCGGGTAAAAGCGATCTTTGAAGCGAACGACCTGCTCAAGTAAATCCAGGTTATCGTATGCCGCCTTTTTAACATCGCTTAGTCCCATGCAGTATAAATCATAATAGTGACGTGAATATCGAGAGGGGATAGACCCCGTGGTTCGATACGCTTCCTTGTGCAAAATAGTAACCTTTTCCCAAAAAGTTCGCTCGGGAGAGGTAGTCAGAATCATTGTGGAAGGCTTCTCGATTTTGACTATCCCAAATTGCATGTTGTCTCATTTTCATCCTCTAAGCAGATTTTCTTGATTACTTCGTAAACCCAGGCAGTGACTCGTTGGCTTTCGAGTAGTAAGGTTTTCTTTTCTTCGGGACTTAATCTCATGGATAGAAGCCGAACCTCATGCTGGGTTAGTTTATCTTTACCTATTGCCTTTATTGCTTGAATCACCAAAGCTAACTTATATGGCAATCCGATTAATTCGTTTTTTAGGTCTGTATGTCTAAATTTAATGATTCTTCCGTCAATTTCATATACCTTATAAGGGCCATCGCTAACATAATTCCAAACTGCAGGAACTTGCGTAGATAACCCAAGAGTATTTAAAGCAGTATCACCAAAGGGAATGACTGTCCAACCATAGTTTCGAGCGATGGCTTGAGCTATATCATTTGCTCTAGGAGGTATTATTGATTCTAGAACCGTACTGTATCTAGGTTTCGCAAATATCCCTCTTGATAAGCGATAAAGATCACCCGTTTCAAGTAATCGTCTTAGGCACATATTGACACCGGAAGCTCTAGTGATATCAAAAAAATCGGATGGAACAAATACTGAGCTAGGCGCGGCGGAATCGATTCTTTCCTTTATCAGTTGTAGGTAATTTGGTCGCATAATCCTTCACTCCCATTCGTTATAAATAATATATACTATTTGTAACGAAATAGCAACTACTTCCTCTACAACTTCAAAATCGTAGTCTAATAAACACCCCCCCTTATACTCAACCAATAGTTGAGTAAATATCTCTAAAGTGATGATTGCCATTTTTTTCATAGCGTGGTATTCTTAGATTGCGGAGGTGAATCTATGAATCACATCGGATCAAAAATCAAGCAGTTACGCGTAGCAAAAGGCAGTACACAAGAGGATTTAGCTTCATACCTACAAATCACTTATCAATCAGTGAGCAAATGGGAGACAGGTGCCTCATCGCCCGATATATCCTATCTACCACATCTTGCTGCTTATTTCGGTATCACCTTAGACGAATTGTTTGGTTATCGCCTAGATGCACTCAACTATAAAGAGAGATTTATTCAGTTTATGGCCAATAGTGGCGTCCTGAAATTTGGAGAATTCAAATTAAACAGTGGCCGCATCTCGCCGTACTTTATTAACACCGGGAATTATCGCACCGGAGCACAAATCGCCAAATTAGGGGAATTTTACGCGGAATGCATTCGCGAAAAGGGTTTACAAGCCGATGTTTTATATGGTCCGGCTTATAAAGGGATCCCCTTAGCCGTTGCAACAGGGATTATGCTTTATTCAAAGTTCGGCATGGACTGGAATTACAGTTTTGACCGCAAAGAAGTCAAAGACCATGGAGAGGGTGGCGTGATTGTCGGTTATAACTTCAAAGACGGCGATCGTTTGCTCATCGTTGAAGACGCGATTACCTCAGGAAAAGTGTTGCGGGAAGCCATGGCTAAAATTTCGGGTATTGCTAAAGTCAAAGTGACCGATATGCTGGTTTCGGTAGATCGCTTGGAAAAAGGGCTCTCCGAAAACTCCGCTATACAAGAAGTGGAACGCGACTTTGGCATTCGTGTGCATTCCATTGTGACCATTGACGATATCATCGTGGCCATAGAAAACGGAATCATCCTCGGGTATGATAAACTCCCGTCGCTGCGGGCATACAGAGAAAAATATGGAGTGAGTAAATGATGAAATACCGATATCTTCTTTTCGATCTCGATGGCACCCTGACCAACCCGGAAGTCGGTGTTACCCGCTCGGTAGCCTATGCGTTACGGCAATTTGGTATTGAAACCAACGATTTATCGGAGCTGCGTAAGCTCATCGGTCCGCCCTTGCTCGACAGCTTCCGTACCCTCTATGGTTTCAGTGAATCTCAAGCTCAACAGGCCATAGAGCATTATCGCGAGTATTTCACTCAAACCGGTATTTTTGAAAATGAGCTCTATTTGGGTATCGATTCACTCCTACAAGAGCTTGCCAGCAAGGGTTACAAAATAGTTCTGGCAACTTCCAAACCCGAACCCTATGCCATAAGGATTTTGCATCACTTTCATTTGCACCATCATTTCACTTTCATTTGCGGCAGCAATCTCGATAACTCCCGTCGCAACAAAGGCGAGATCATCGCCCACATCTTAAAACAGATGGAACTCTCCGCCGACGACTGCATTATGATCGGTGACCGTGAACACGACATTCTTGGAGCCAAGGCAAACCATATGGATTCCATCGGGGTGCTTTTCGGCTTTGGAAGTCGCGAGGAACTCGAAACCGCTGGAGCGACTTATGTTGTGGAAACAGTAGAAGAATTGAGAGCATTATTATTTCGTATCGAGTTTTCATAGTCCACTATAAAAACACATGTTTTTAATAGACTTTTTAAAGTATACTATGAAAACTTCGCGGGTTCAATCTTGTAATTACCCTATGGCAAAGCGAAATCCCCCGAGCGCCTCTCGGGGGATTTCCTCGTATGTACCTAAACTTTATGGATTCCACAGTAAACGCCCATGCCACCCAGCATGTTGATTACATCATAACCTTCGGCTGAAAGTTTGCGGCATACAAACTGACTCCGCGATCCGGACAGACAGAATAGATAATACGTGGTGCCTTTTTTCATATGTTTGTCTGGGTTCGCCATCAGTTCATTCATGGGAACATTCTTAGCGGTCTTTAAGGTTCCGGCTTTGTACTCATAAGGTTCACGGATGTCCAGCAATTCTACCTTGCCTACCAAAGGGTCAATATCGTTGATGCGAATGGTCTTACCGGTGCTCTTTTGCAAAAATGAAAACATGGTATCGTCCTCCTCGTGTTGATCGTTATGAAGAATACACCATAAACACTTTACGTTCAGTAACCAACTCACAAAACCCCACCTTATTTCGCACCGGGGTCTGACCCCTTTGGTAAATACTTCGCATGAGGGGTCTGACCCCGGTGCGAAATAAAATTATGAAAAAAGAAGAATCATTTGAAGGAGTTTCGAAAAATTTGTAGAAGTATGCAATGAGATAAAAATAATCAGAAAGAAGCACATGAAACAAAATGGAAATCGCATAGAAAATATCGACGATTCTAGAAGACTTCATGAATGAGGAGTGTGGAGAATGAAACGCATTCAGGAATTTCGTCGCATGGAACCTATTTCTCGTCTGATTCTAGTTGCTCTTTTTTGCAGCATCCTCTTGTTTAGTTTCTGCTTCCAGCTTTCTGCGGCTATACGCGATGGCATACAGACGCGGCTATTTCGCTTGCTTGATCAGCAAAACCCTATTATTTACATGGTTTCGTGGGATTATGATTACGATGCCCCCCAAATTGAATGTATGTCCACCCAAGACCGGGAAGCTGTAGAGAAAATCTCGCACGTCAAAGCAGCTTCGTTGGTCTCGCTCGATGCCAAATTCACCTATTTTCCGGAGCAAGCTTTCGAGGACCCATTGGGGTACTTATCCCCCTTTGGTGAGGAAGGTTCAGAGACTCGTTGGCTTACGGTAGAAGCTGCTTATGTTGAACCGAGTTTTTTCCGAGTTTTCGAATATCCTACCTACAAAGGCCGTTTACCTACTTTTACCGATAAAGATTGGGCGGTTTTAGGTGTGACCCTGGAGCAACGCACCGAGTGGGAAATTGGCGAACCCTTTCAAAGAATTTTTGCCAGTTATGGTTTTCAAGCCTTCTTTTCCGGAACACCGGATCAGGTTAGAGAAGAGAGGAAAAACTTCCAACCAGATCCACTCATCCCCTTAAACGAGCAATACCCGCAAACAGTGTTGGGCAGCCTGGTTTACAGGCAAGAGGAAGATTTGCTGACCAAGTATGATCATTATGCATATTTGGATTATGGCAGCGATGAAGATCTAGGAGCTCGTATTGCCCGCCTGCCCAAGCGTGCCCCTACAGTCTATGTGACGTGGGAGGAATTCAAAGAAGTATACAGCCAAAGGACAGAACCTTTGTTGGATTATGAACCATGGACTGGGTTAGGTGGCGAAGGTCTCTACGAATCGAAATCCATACAAGAATACATCTTCAAAAAGTGGGAAATCTACAACGATATCCCCGACTATAGTATGCAAAAAGACATTGGCTACGGTTTCGAGAAACCTTATAACTACTTATTTGTCCGAATCGACTCGGCGGAGCATGCCGAAACCACGGTAGAAGCCATTTTGAAGTATCTGCGCCCTCTTTACGGAGATACAGTGAAAGCGATACCTATTGACAGCGGCACTCGCGGGGTGGTTGCTATGACTGAAGAGTCCATTGTTCCCTTAAAGAAAGTTAGTTATAACCTGGCTGCTGTTTCGTTGTTACTCATGTTAGCTCTTGTCACCATGCATGGCTTTCAGGAAAGAAAAAACATCGCCATGAAACGCTCCCTGGGCTCCACCGAAGCTGAAATCGAGTTGGAATACTTTCTGCAATATCTGCGCTTAAGTGTACCTGCCAATATACTTTCGGTGATATTAGTCTACCTGTTCTTGATCCTGGTACAGAACCAGTTCAACATTATTTCGTATCTCTCTCCGGCAACCATCGTCACAATGCTCCCCCTCACCGTGTTTTTGGGTCCCACTTGCAGTTTCTTACCTCTGTTTTTCATTTTGAAATACGAGCCCATGGCGGTAGTATCGGGCGATAAGAGTATGAAATGGTGGATTTTCGATATCCGCAGAGACTTGGTATGGGCAACTTTCTTGGTGGTCATTGCTGTGGTCACCTACAGCAGCTTAACCGCCTTAAAAGATATGAACGTGGTAGACAATCAAATACGGCAAGCCGGTTTCGACCGGGTCACGTTGGAAAGTGTGAGAAATACGGGTCAAGACAACTTACCTCCAACATATTTGCAAATCGTAGAAAACCTAGGCATCGATGCAAACGGTCTGGCTTGGCAGGGAACCGTTCCGCAAGCAAGTCTCTGGCAGGAACAAGAGAAATATATAGCAGACCTATCACTTTGCCAGGGAGATACTTTGAACGCTCAAAGTTTGAATTTGCTACACGGTAATTGGATACAAACGCCGCAAGAGGTGGTATTAGGTAACCAAATAGCCAAAGCATTGTTTGGAACCTCACAGCTTGCTTTGGGGCAAACCCTACGTTTCCAACCCCAGGGTTCACCTTATACAGTCGTAGGAGTAGTCGATGCCAAAGAAGATGTAGAACGTCTCAATTTAGACAACCCAAATGCAACAGTATTTATGAGTTCCCAAGCAAACGATAGTAGCATCTGGAAGGAGGTCCTAAAGCCCCTCATTATTCTTCGCAGTGAGGACTTCAACCGAATCCAAGACGCCAGAGCCGCCTTGCAGAACTGGTTGAATCAGTCGAGTGTTCCCTTGTTGAAGATCAAAGAAAAGCTTTATGACTTAGAACAAACTCGCCAATTGCAGAAAACTTTCCTTTATACCGTGTGGATGTTCATCTTGTTGGAGGTCTTACAAATCGGGATTGCGGTTCTCTCGTTTACCTTGATTCGCACCAGAGAATTAGCCCGTGTAGTAGCGATCCAACGTTCTCTCGGGGCAACTCAAGCCCAAATTGCCCAGGCTATCTTCATTGAATCGATTTGGCCTTTCTTACCGGCTGCGTTACTAGGAAGTATTTTCGGCTTTGCCATGTTTGCTGCAGATCAGGGGATTTCGAAAGTTTACCTCAGAGATTATTTGGTGACTCTTATTCCTATTGTAGTTTCCATGTTTTTGTGTATTTTGGCGGCTTGGCAACCTGCACAACGCTTTGCCAAAATACCGCCTGCAAATCTAATGTAAAAAGAAGGAGGTTTTTTCAATGCCAGAACCCAGACATCCTTACCGCTTCTCACCATGGCAAGAAAAGTTAACTGCGATCTTGTTGGTGTATTTAGGTGTTATCTTTGTAGTCAATGTTTTTTTCAAGGTGACTTCTGCCTATATCATGATACCCATGATCGTATTAGCCGCAGTGATCTATATTGCTTCATTGATCGCGGGAAAGATGAAGAAGTAACCTACGAGAGTTTTGCAATTCAATAGTAAGATATTACTACTCCAATAGTAACATCTTACTATTGAAGCAGTAGAATAACTTATGAGGTGCAACATGAGAAAACTAAACCAAAGCATTCATAGTTCAATTCAAAGGTTCCATTCAATGGAACCTATTACTCGCACAGTTACGATAATTCTGTTTGTAAGTATACTCTTGTTCGAAATTTGTGTCATGGCAGCTGCAAGCTTAAGTAGTGGGGTTGAGGTTCAACTAGATAGTGAAAAAAAGAAAGACCAAACTTTGGTCTATGCAATCGGTTGGAATTACGATGTGAATACTCCGTCGTCAGAATTTTTTACTTTGACGGATCGTAAACAGATTGAGGAAATCGAGCATATCGATGACGTTACCTTAGTTGCCAAGAACCGAGCCATATTCACACACTTTGAAGGAAATCGACCTACAGACACGATATTCGGAACGGTTCCCTACTTTCGTCAATCTATTCAGTCGATATATGTTGAGCCCAGCTATTTTAGAATCATGCAATTAGCCTCGGAAGCGGATCGTTTACCCGATGAATTAGACCATAACTGGGCGGTCTTGGGGGCATTTGCTTATGATCTTCATCAATGGAAAATAGGCTCGCCTATGACGAATATATATGATCCCATCGGCTCGTATTTTCCAGGAGGAACCACAGACCAATACTTAAGCTTTAGACCTAAATTTACGGTTTCTTTAGAAAATCTTTATCCACAAACCATAGCGACCCGCTTACAATGGATGGGTTCTAAGAATCATCCAAATGAATTCGATCGTTATGTTTATTTAGAATATGGTGACGACCCAACCTTTTTAAGCCGTATTACAACAAGACTACACTACCCTATCGAGAGAAAACAGGTAACCCCCGAAGAGATGCATGGTGTTCTTTATGAAAGCAACGATACTGGTTACTATTTGGAGGGCAGTGATACAGAAAGCCTTGCCGAAAATTTCTTTAATCCTGAACCGTATAACTACTTGCTGGTCAAGATTGATTCAAAAGAGAACATCTCATTAACTCTGCGAAAGACCCTCGATACCTTTGAAGATCGCTTTCAAGGTGAAGTTTATTCAATCCCTGTAGAACTAACACCACCTCTTAAAATTGGCATGGACAATGAAGAATTGCAACCTCTCATTCAGTTGTTTATGTCCATGGTCGGTATTTCCATGCTTCTTATCACTTCTTTACTTATGTTGCATTTGTATCAGGAAAGAAAAGCCATAGCTATTCGCCGTTCTATGGGTTCGGGCACCGACCAAATCGAATTGGAGTATGCTAAGAACTACTTGAACCTTTCGTTAGGGGCGGCTTCCATATCCCTACCAGGGTTATGGCTGGTGCTGAATATGTGCTACCATTTTCTGGGCATCCGGTATGTCTTTCAAATCAGTTCGCTCGTTCCATTTCTAATCATCACCTTGAGCTTCGCCCCGTTCAGTAGTGTGATTTGTTCGTTCTTTGTTTTGGGTCAGAGTCCGATCGATGCCATAAAAGGGAAATCGCGATTCCAATGGGGTAAAATTGATTTCCGGCGCGAGCTTAGTGTCGTTACCTTCTTCTTACTGATTGTAGTAATACAACAAAGCACCTGGTCTACCATTATGGAAACAGCCAAACTGGAAGCAAAACTACGAACCTCCCAGTTTGATATGATACAAATTCAAAGTATTCATAAGGTAAACGAAGATCACTTACCCAGCGAAATTATATATAAACTCACCGAGCTAGGGGTAGAAGAAGAGAGTATTGGCTGGCAGGGAACGTACCCGAGATTTAGCTTTTATGTAGATGGTATGCAATTTGCCACCAACTTGGTGGTCACCGCCGGTCATTACCAAGAATCTCAAGGATTGTTGGTGAGTCAGGGTTATTGGCCACAAGAATATGAGGAAATTGCAGTAGGGGAAGAACTAGCAGGGACATTGTTTGGCTCAGCAGAAGCGGCCTTAGGGAAAGTGATGCAATTCCCCAGCTACGGGACGAGAGAGAGTAAGCAAATTGTAGGAATTGTCACGCTGGGTGAGTACATGGAGCGGCCCGAATTAGGTTATCCATTACTCAGTATCTATGCCACGGATGAAAAGAACAAAGACACTTTTTGGCAAAACAAAGTGGCACCGCTACTCATTATTAGGAATAGTGACTACGGTAGGATCCAGGAATTGCATGAGCAACTCAGTGAAAAATACCGCGAGACACCCGATATAAAAGTCATTGAACCTTCATTTGATTTACAGCGTACTCTGGACATGCAACACAGTGTCATGCTGACTTCATGGTTTCTCATCGGTATGCTAGTTTTACAAACCTGTTTCGGGTTATTTGCTTTCACCATAGTAAAAACACGCGAGATTTCCAAATACACCGGAATCCAAAGAACCATGGGTGCGACTGCCAAACAAATCATTCGTCAACTGATGAAACGAACCGGTTATCCTTTCGTTGTGGCAGGAGTATTGGCAACTGGACTTTCACTACTGCAACAAACAACTTCAGGTCAGACTTTGTGGTATACAAGCGAAGCGGTAATCTTGATTTTCGGACCCTTCCTGTTATGTATAGGGAGTGCAATTTTTGCATCTTGGGTACCGGCAGTGGCATTTTCGCGGAAAGAACCCGGCGATTTGCTGTAATGAAAGGGGTGGGGGATGACATGTTGAAGCATTCTTTTCTAATAAAACCGGGGGTTATGTTATTAGTGTTTTTCGTTATCTTGCTTAGTGGATGTCAACCTCAAAAAGAAATAGAGCCAGTTGTAGATCAAGATGCTCCGAAAATATGGAGTGTACTGAAACCCCTTTCAGAGGAAGAAAAACTTAAGCAACGCAAGTATATCAATACGAAACCGGGAGATGAGTTTCCAATTCCTGGTATAGAAGACGGGTTCGTTATCCTAACATCTGGAAGCGATACCCTCTATGAAGAACTTTGCATGGAAGACCTCTTACAATTAGCTGATCTTGCTCCGGTCACGTTGCTTATTGCCGGACTGGCACCGCTCCGCTCAGAACCCTTCTATGAAGTTATGACTCTACCCAGCAATTCTGAAGTAGTAAAACTGAAGTTGAGTGACTTATTGAGTTTAGGTTTCGAGCAAGATTACTTGAATCTAATCTATTACTATCATCCTACGATTTGGCAAGTAAAAGACGGGATGATTCAAAGGCAATATCTGTATTATGCAGTTGGGCAATATGAAGATGTTTACACTCATTTTACTACAGATGAAGTTTCTATGTTTCCGGTAGAAATCGGCAAAGCATTACAAGAACTTGTTCTTGTTCGATCGAGCTCTCAAGAAAAGGAAACGATTAAGATCTCCGAACCGACTTTAATGATACATTGGTCTTTAGAGAATTCACTTCCGCAACTGAGTGCGTTAATTGATCCTCTCATAGAGAAAGTGCAAATCATACTAGTTTTACAGAATACTGAAGTGCGAACGCGATTCCCTGTATTATTGCACGAACTGGCAACACGAGAAAATGTTGAAGAAAAAATCGAATGGTTTTCTAGAAAAAACTATGATTTTCTGATGAATAAATATATGGCACGACTGGAAAGTATAGCCCAAATGTATCCTTATTTGATGATATTCGAGGACCAATCTTATGAAATTGTTCGAAGGTTCAATTTAGTTCATCTTACTCACCCTATGTTGAAAGAAGTAGATGATCGATTTGCGGAATTAAACAGTTTTTTCTTATTCAATGAAAAAGGGATTTTGGTTAACGAATGGATTTGCCGTTTGACCCTAGGGAACAAAGAAGACAATGTCGTCATGTTAAATATACTTGAACAAGCTATAGCTGAGTTGAAACGGTAAGGGAAAGGAGTAGAAAACCATGGAAGGATATCGTCCGTTATTATCGGTAAAGGGAATGAGCAAGATATATCATAAGCGCGAGGTGGAAATTCGAGCGCTGGATCAGGCAGACTTGGAAGTTCGCAGAGGCGAATGGATTACTTTGTGGGGGCCTTCTGGTAGTGGTAAGTCGACCTTCCTTTATTTGTTGGGGACGCTACTACAACCCGAGGAGGGAAGCTACCGTTTTGAAGATGAAATGTTAGCCGGAACTGAAAGCTTGGGCTACTTATCGAGCACGAACGACAAAAAGCTATCTGCTTTTCGGGCCGAAAAGATCGGCTTCATCTTCCAAGACTATAACTTGTTGGAAGACAAAACCGCTTTGGAGAATGTAATGCAACCGGCCAAGTATGTGACAAAGCTCAAACCTCCAAAAGAAGTACAGGAGCGAGCCGAAGAATTGCTGCGTCAGGTAGATTTAGGGGACCGTATGCAGCATTTTCCGGGAGAATTGTCGGGTGGTCAAGAGCAACGGGTGGCCATCGCCAGAGCGATGATGAATCAGCCCTCGTTGTTATTAGCCGATGAACCTACCGGAAACCTCGATAGTGCCAACCACACCATGGTACTGGACCTCATGCGCAAGTTGAACCAACAAGGCGTAACGGTCATAGTGGCATCCCACAACCCAGAAGTGGCAGAGATTGCCGATCGCGTGGTGAAGCTGAAAGACGGGAAGATTGAGGAAATTGTAGAGAGATAAATAAAGAGGTGAGGCAACTGTTTAAAAAGTTAAGAATTAACCCCATTTATTACATGGTAACGATAACAATCATAGTCACTGTGGCTTTAGCAGGATTAACAATCAATGTGGCATTAGGTATTAATCAAGGTTACAAGAAAGTTGTATATGAAGCGGTTGATAAAAATAGTCAGATCATCTATACATTATCGGTTCCTGTTGACAAAGATGATCCATTTTATTTAAAGCAAGAAGATAAGGCGAAAATTGAAGAAGTAGCGAATGTCAAAGCGGTTGCTTTGGGAACGTTAGTTGGCCGATATGATACAAAAGATTCATACAGCTTATATAAGCATCGCATGGAAACAAATTATAATCTTCCACAAGGCAGCGTATACAAAATGGCCCCGGAACCCTTCAATAGTGTAAACCCTTATCATGTTCAATTTGTCGAAGCGAACTATTTTTCGTTGCTATATTTAAATATTCAAGAAGGGGAATGGCCAGGAGATAATGAGTCTGACTGGGTGGTCGTAGGTCAAGATTTTCTTGCGCAAAATGATTTGGAGTTGGGAGCAAATTTAAATGAAATCGCATTTCAATTTGGTGTTCGATATTCAAACAAAGATGGCAGCAATCTTGAAGAGGTAATCGATTCAAATACTTATTTTGCTGGCAATATCATAGGTGTGCTGACGCCAATGCAGGAGAATCGTCGATTTGGACCCTTAGGGCCTTACAATCGCTTCAATGTGAGCATCTTTCTACCCTATCCAAATGATGAAATTTTGGCTAAGAGTATTAAGCAAGAGTTGCTCTACAGGACTTTTGGAGCCAATGGCAGTAGTTCTTATGGTGTTAATAGTCAAAGCTTACCCTTGGTTCAACGAGAGGATGTGCAAGAACCAAAGAGTGATTTATTTGATTCAGATCAAAAACCATATAATTACCTGTATTTCACGCTTATCGAGTCCGCGCTGAGTCAGAAAACTTTGGCTGAGGTTCAAGAGGTTTTAAAACAAAGCACCGGGAGGAATGTGCTATTAGAGACAGTAGAACCCCTAGGAAGCAGCAATTATCAAATCATTACAGATAGCACCTTGCCCATTGAGAGCTTGAGCTTCATCATTGTCATCGTGGCTTCGTTTATGATTTCTGCATTGATCTTCATTCATATAAAACAAGAAACGAAAGCGATTGGCATAAAAAAGTCACAAGGAGCAAATGGTCAAATGCTAACCAAGGAGTACTTTTGGCGTTATTTGTGGTTTTCTTTGTTTGGCGCAATGCTGAGTGTGCCTTTAACTCAACTATTGCTACCCGTGCTATCGAGAGTTCTTGAGATTCCATTGCATCAGTCTTATGCTAGAAGCGTAAGCGCTTTTTTACTGACCGTTCTAATAGCTCCTATCTGTTCTTTGTGGCCGCTTAGCAAAGTGCGTATGTTATCACCCATGGTGATAGTCAGTAACCTTGACAAACGGAAAAGACATCCGTTTGATTTACGACGAGATTTTATGTTGGTTGCATTTTTAGCAATTATGTTTGGCCTAACCTATATTACATTAATTGGAGCACAGGAAATTCAAAACTTGAATCTCGACCTAGAAAGTGCTTGGAAAAACATACTATTGATAGAAACCCCAATTAAAAGTCAGGAAGCATTACCATTTCAGATATTCAGTGACTTACAAGCAGATAAAATCCAGCAAGATGGCTTCGCAGCCTGGCAACGTGGATGGGGAAACTTATCATTCTTCTATGAAATCTACTCAAATGCTGCACCCGCTTACTTTGTTGCCGGAGACTATTTGTCTGTGCAAAAGCTTGAAATGGTCAGTGGCCGGTGGATGGACAAGGAGAAAGAGGTAGTTATTGGCCTTGCTTTAGCTCAAAAGCTTTTTGGAGACAAAGAACCTGTAGGTCAAACTCTTCGTATCGGTTACGGTAGAAACGAAGTAAAAGTAGCAATCGTTGGTGTATTGCACAATCCGAATCAAAAGACTCCTTATGGGAACTCAAATCCCGAGGACTCACTTTACATAAGCGAAGATCTGGCAACTAAACAAGACTTACATGGTTATGGTCAAAGAGTGGATGCAAGTATTCTGATAAGTCATGCGGACTATGATTATCTCATGTCATTAAGAACTGGAATACAATCTTGGGTTGATCAACAACCAAACAGCGAAAATATAGTATTAAGAGCTCCTTTTGATGATATTCAATATATGTTGAAATTACAGAGAACTTTTCTATTAAGCAGTTGGTTTCTCATTGGATTAGGAGTCACAGTTACTTCACTGGGTCTTTGGGGGTATTCAATGATTCGCAGCCGTGAAATATCACGGCGATTAGCGATTCAACGCAGCATGGGAGCTACTGAACTCCATATCACGTTATCCATACTAAAAGAAACCGCATTGCCGTTAATTCCGATTGGCTTTGTTGGCGTATTTGCAGCAGCACTTATTTGGCAAGGACAGAATCAGTCAGCTCATTGGCTTGGAAACTTGGAGTTACTAGCCCCAGTCCTTGGCATTTCTTTCGCGACGGTGCTTCTATCTGTATTCATACCAGCTTGGCGTTTTGCTAAAAGAGAGCCAGCGGCATTGTTTTAAAAAAATGATGGAGGTGACCAAGTGATGAAACGACACAGGCCACTCATTCTTTCTGTATTTATCCTTGTCTTGATAACGAGTGGCTGTCAATTCGTGAAACCTAAGCAGCTGCCAATTCCTTCCTACCTCGTAAAAAACCCTTATGCTGAAGAGATTATAGAGGTCAAAAAGCTTGGGTTTAGACCTGGAGACGTGATAAACATTGAAGGAGTAAATCTTCCAGACGGAATTTACATTATTGGAGATGGCAACCGAGATTTCCTAGAAATTTTTAGTTTAGCCTCTGTTCTACCCAGTAATAGCACCTTGATTTACAGTCCACCAGAAGAGGATGCAGATACCTGAGGTAGGAATAGTGTTGTAGGTTACGACACATTATATCAAGAAAGAAATGGTGTACTCTTACTTGACGCTGAGAGAATGCAGGAGTTGAACTTTCAACAGAATGCGGCGAATACGGTTATCATAGAAACCAAAGAAAATATTGTCACAAGGGTTTACAACAATTACACTTTGGCGAGTGTAGATGACATCGGAAAATGGGTACAAGAGAAAAGAGAAAATCGTTATTTTCTTCAAATAGGCGAGGTATTTCCACAATTGAATCTTTTTGATAGGTCAGGGAAGCCAGTATCCTTAACTCTCTCTTCCACTAGTCTCATCGTCTATTTCCCATTTGAATGTGATTTAGCAGCTGTTGTTCGATGGTTGGATTATGCCGAAGTGAGTTTTCCAAAAGTTAAGATTTTACCGGTTTTATGTCGCAGTTTGGAAACGTTGCAGAACAGGGGCATTCTATTAAAGGAATATCCGGACTTACTTATGGAAGATGAAAAGGCGAAAGCTCTAAACGGCTTACAAGCGTATTTGGAATGGATGAAAAACGAAGAAGAGATGTTGTCGGTATTGAATGATTATGAAATCTATTTTGACCTGTTGAAAGAGATATCAGCATTCGCAAGAATTGGTTCATGTGGGATTTTACTCGTCAATAAAGAGGGGGCCCTTGTTGAGCGTTGGTCTTGCACAGGTTATGTTGTAGAAGATACAAAAGAAGCGGAAGTGCTACTAAACGAAATATCTTTAGCGATTCAAACGAAATTAAGTGACTAAGCCATACGGTTTGAATGAAAGAGGAGTGAATATGTAAACACTAGTCTGTTCGCAACAAAACATCGAAGGTTGAGTAATCGCTTTCAATAGATATTTTAGAAGAAAAAACAGAGGAGTTTACCACTCTTTCGGTGAAATAAAGTGCAGATTGTTGATGCAATATCATTAAAAAATTGGGCGGTGAATCTTCATGGCAGAGTTGTTTATTCGAACCGAGCGAGTTGTGCCAAAAAACGAGAACGAAGTCTCGAAACCTGTTCCGTTTAGCCCTTTTTATGTTCGGGAATTGGAGTCTTTTTTAGCGGATCAGGCCAAAGAGGGTTTTGAACTGAAACAGATTTCTGCTAACAATTATTCGTTTACCTATGAAAAATCGATGCCGAAAGAGTTAACGTATCGCCTTCTTCTAGGTCCGACACAGTTGGATGCATCTCTTCAAGTAACCTTGGAACGCGCTGGCTGGAAGTTGGTTACTTCCATGAATAAAAATTGGCTTGAGAAAGATGTTGTTTTCCACATCTTTGTTACGGAAGATAAGAATGCTATGGATGACTGGTTTTGGAGAAACAATCTCAGCTATGCTCCCATTAAAACTGCCCAGTCTAACTTCTACTTGCCGATTCTTTTCGAGGTTGCCGTCATCCTTGTGGCCGCCTATATAATGTATAGTATCCCCAGTTTCAAAAAATCTTCTAAGGACTACTTTTTTCTAATAGGGTTATTGGTCAGTTTTTTTGTGGATCTGTTTCAAAGGATCCTAAACGTGCAGCCCCAAAAAGCTTTTTTAGCAACACTTGAACCTACGAATTATCTGACGCGTTATCAAGCGGTAGACTGGAAAATTCAGAAAGCAAAGAATAACTGGTATGGGTTGAAAAGTTTTTCTATGATGTTGGTGACATTCTTGATTTCTTTCATGCTAAAGCTGTTTTTAGAGATTTAGTCGTAGCCCTTGGGAAACGGTGACCCGCAACACAAATGACAGTTAAGTCCAAAAAAGTATGATAAATTCGTACTTTTCTTGACTTAACTGTCTTTTTGATATATTATAGTGGCGTGAGGTGAATAGAATGAAACGAAAAATTGAGAGCTCGTTGCTTGCTTGGAAGAATAAAGCAACTGACAGAAAACCCCTTCTCATCAATGGAGCCAGACAGGTTGGAAAGACCTATATTTTAAGAGACTTTGGCAATGCACATTTCAGCAACGTTGTCTATGTGAATTTAGAAACAAATCTCAACATAGCGTCTTACTTTGACAACAATATCGCACCTGAAAGAATTCTGCGGTATCTGGAATCTTCTTTTGGAGAAAAGATTATCCCCGGAGAGACCTTGGTAATCTTAGATGAAATCCAATCCTGCGAACGAGCCCTGACTTCGCTTAAATACTTTTGTGAGGAAACACCTCAATATCACATTGCGGCTGCAGGAAGTTTACTTGGGGTCGCTATCAACCGGCAACACTATTCTTTTCCGGTTGGCAAAGTTGAAACACTGGTTCTCCATGCCCTTGATTTTGAGGAATATCTTTGGGCACGTGGGGAAAGCTTCTTGGAAGAAGAAATCAGAAATGCTTTTCAACAGTTGAGCAAACTTCCGGAAGCCTTACATCAGAAGGCAATCGAGTTATACAGAGAATACTTAATTGTTGGCGGTATGCCTGCCAGTATTAATGCATTCTTAAGAGAAAAGAGTTTCATAGACATCTCCTTAGTTCAGAACGAAATTTTAGACAATTATGTTGCAGATATGGCGAAGTATTCCAGTCCTACCGATAGCGTAAAAATCAGAGCTTGCTACCAGTCTATACCTGCTCAATTGGCAAAAGAAAACAAAAAGTTTCAGTACAAGGTCATCCAAAAGGGAGGCAGTACGGCACTTTTTGGTTCTTCAATCGAATGGCTTCATCTTGCCGGAATTGTTCTGAAATGCCAAAAGATCAATCAAGCGGTAGAACCAATTTCGGTGTACGCTGAGTTATCTGCTTTTAAACTTTACATGGGTGACACAGGTTTGTTGGTAGCAATGTCGGGAATGTCACAGCAAACCATCCTCCTTGGTGAAGGGAACACATTTATGGGAGCAGTAACCGAAAACTATGTTGCCCAACAGTTCGCTGCCAGTGGGTATCCTCTTTACTATTGGGAGAGTAACAGCCAAGCCGAGGTGGACTTTGTGTTACAAAAGGGGAATCAAATCATCGGGATTGAAGTTAAAAAAGGCGAGCACGTTCGTTCGAGAAGTCTAGCTGTGTTTAGGAGTGCGTATCATCCCGCTTATACCATTCGGCTCTCTCTGAAAAATTTCGGAGAAGAAGATGGACTGAGATCGATACCATTATATGCGGCTTACTGCATCTAGGCATCGTGTGTTTCTCAAGGCTCAGCTTTTATGCAGGATTCTGTTGGAAAATAGTAGAAAGGTAATAGCATTCCTTGTCCCGATCAATCTTCGGAATGGAGGCTTTTTTGTGTTGAATCAAGAGCGATTGCTCCGACAATTGAATATTTATGATGCCATTTTTCGGCAAGCGCCCATTGGTATCGCCATTTCTTTTAATTCGGAAGCACAAACAGCAGAAGAAGCTGAAACCTTCCGTATTAATCCTATGTACGAGAAAATCACCGGCAGAAGCAAAGAAGAACTCCGCCGAGTGGGCTGGGCGAGCATCACACACCCCGATGATATTGCAGAGAATTTGCACTACTACAAACGCTTCTTAGCCGAGGAAATCGACGACTACGCTATGGAAAAGCGGTTCATCCGACCGGACGGTTCCATTGTTTGGGTCCATATGACGGTCACACGTCTGATTCTTGGCGAGCGCTTACAATACAATCACGTCAGTTTGATTCAAGACATAACCGACCGTAAAATCATGGAAAGTGCTTTGGTTGAAAGTGAGCGAGGCAAGGCCGTCTTGTTAGCACATTTACCGGGTTTAGCGTATCGTTGTTTGAATGACAACGAATGGACGATGAAGTTCGTATCGGAGGGATGTCGGGATCTGACTGGTTACTCCGCAGAGAGGTTGTTAGACAATAAAGATCTGAGCTTTAACGAGTTAATCGCCCCGGATTATCGTGAGCTTCTTCGTCAAGAGTGGGAGCGCGTCTTAGCAAGCAATCTTCCCTTTTCGTATGAATACGAAATCATCACAGCGAGTGGGAAACGTAAATGGGTCTTAGAGTTAGGAGAAGGGATCCGGAACGCCCAAGGTGAGTATGAAACACTGGAAGGAATCGTCATCGATATTACAGACCGCAAACGCATGGAGACACGTCTGCAATATGACTCAGAGCATGATCGTTGGACTGGGTTGCTGAATCGCACTTCTTTAGAGAAATTATTATCTCAACACATTTTGATTCCACCTCGGGGTAAGCGAGCTTTGTTTAGTATTAATCTCACTGCAGTGCAAACGTTGACCACGACCTATGGCTTTCATTATACGCAAGAATTAATGAAGCGTATTGCTGGAACCCTAAGCATCCTTTGCACGAAAGACCGTTTATTATACAGCACCTATGAGAATCGGTTTGTCTTTTATTTGTTCAATAGTAGCAAGGAAGAAGAGATTGAACGATTCTGTGAGGAAATCATCATCTTATTGGAACCGATACTGATTGTAGAGCGCTTAAACGGGGGCCTTGGCTTGATTGAGATCACTCAGGAAAATAGTCAAGATGTGAATCAATTGTTGAAGAAGTTGCTCATTGCCTCGGAGAAAGCCTTGACCTTACAAGATAAAGGCGTTGCTTGTTGTGTTTTTGATGCAGTCATGGAAGCGGAGATCGACAGGGAAGAGAAAATCAAACAAGAGTTGTATTGCATTGCATCTGACCCAGACTGCAGTAGCTTCTATTTGGAATATCAGCCGGTCATTGATCTTAAGACGAGGGGAATTTGCGCTTTTGAAGCCCTTGCAAGGATTCGAACCGAAGTGTTAGGTCAGGTTCCTCCTCTTGAATTCATCCCCATTGCCGAAAAGACAAAACAGATGATTGAAATCGGCCACAATATTCTGGTCAAAGCCTTCACTTTCTTGAAAAAACTGGAACTATTGGGTTACAAGGAGATCAAGGTCGCGGTCAATCTTTCGGCGATCCAATTGCTTCAACCTGATTTTTTCAAAACTCTTACGAAACTGGTAGAAGAAATGCAAGTTTCTCCTCAACAAATTGGGTTGGAAATTACAGAATCGGTTTATATTTCCAGTCATCAAGATGTGAATCTGATCCTTAAATCGCTCATGGACTATGGCTTTCAAATCGCCATTGATGATTTTGGCACCGGTTATTCCTCTTTAGCCCGTGAACAAGAGTTGAATATCAGTTGCTTGAAGATCGATAAAGCCTTCGTCTGGAAGCTTCGTGAAATTGCTCCTGAAAAAGCGATTTTGGGAGATATCATTTCTATGGCCCACAAAATGGGGCATTGTGTGGTGGCAGAAGGGGTAGAAGATGAACTGCAGCTGAACTATCTGATTCAACACGGGTGTGACCAAGTGCAAGGTTTCTATTTTGCCAGAAGTTTGAGCGAAGATAATGCTGTAGCAATGTTACAAAAATCACAAACTTCTTTAAAAATGAAGGACTCCAAACGCCTATAAGGAATAAAGGGGTAACGAAGCAGAGGAGGATTACAACATGCGAAAATGGCGTTTTAGTGGGGTTCTTATACTTTTGGTTCTAATCGTGATCTCAGGGTTTTCTATGGCAGCCGAAGTTCGATCCAGTTTTTCGGTCAATTCTAACAAGTCTAAGGTTTTAGTCAATGGTGAATTGACCAATTTTGAGGCTTATAATATTGACGGCTTCAATTATTTTAAGCTTAGAGACATTGCGAAAGTGGTAAATGGAACCAACAAGCAATTCAATGTCGCTTGGGACGGTAGCGTGGGTGCAATCAATTTGCTTTCCGGTAAAAGCTATGTAGCGACCGGCACGGAGTTAGTTATGGGTGACGGGGCACAGAAAACAGCCTTTTTTAATTCCTCTTCGATCTATAAAGACGGTAAACGCATCATTTTAGGGGCATTTACCATTAATGATAACAATTTCTTCAAACTGAGAGATCTCTGCCAAACTTTTGATATTGGCGTCACCTGGGATGCTGCAACCTCTACCATCGGCATAGACACCAGTATTTCCTATGTTGCTCCTCTGAAAAATCCGGTTTGGGTGACCCCCAATTACACCAATGATTTTGACAAGATTATCTTTGCTGCAGGAGAAGGTTATTTTGTAGGCTTACGTGCCAAGAGCGTGGAATCTTGGGATTATGTTATGACGCTGTTTAACGATGCCATGAAACCGGTATTAAAGACCAATTATCGTGCGGATTTTGATGTGCTAAGCACATTGCAATTCAGTAATGGTCTCATGCCGGTTACAACCGCTACCGAAGAAGAAGCTAGTTCTAGTTACTATAGTAATGAAACTAAATACGGATACATTGATCCGGCTGGAAATATGATCATTCCGGAGAAGTATTTCAACGTCTCGGCATTCAAGTATGGTCTTGCTTGCGTTCATGAAATGAGAAATGGTGAGGTTTATACCTTGCTTATCGATACGACCGGTAAGGTCGTCTGGGAGAAAGCCGAAAATCTCAATGCTGTTTTCGGTGGAGACGGTCAGGTCAGGTTTTGGCCAACCAACGAATATATAACCCTCCCGGAGAACGTGCTTGCCAGACATAACGGTTATTGGGACTATAAAGATGATTGGGTCGAAACCAAGAATTTAACCTCTGCCGACGCTGCCGACGAAGCTGCATTCCGCAGTGCCTATGGCAACCTCTATGGCAAAATCGAACCATTGGGCTACGGATTCTTCCGTGTTGAAAACGCGACCCATCCCATTATGGAAGGTGTGGTCAACAGTAAGAACGTAGAAATCGTAAGAAGAGGCGGATATTACGGAATTGAAACAATCTATACCGATACCTCACTCTTTTTTGTGGTGCTGGAATCCGATTCTCCGTGGGACAGTAAAAGTGTTATTAATTCTTCCGGTCTAAAAATTCTGAACTATGTGCATCAAGTCTATTTTGCCGGAGGCGAAGCGATTTGGTATTTCCAACACGATGCGGCCGGAACTTCTATGTATGGGCTCATGGAAAGCAGTGGTAAGGACATCGCTGCGGCGGGGTATACGTTTTTAACCGCTCAAGATCCTTACAACGGGATTAAGAATGATTATAATGAATTGCAAGACCCAGGCTTTGCCAATACACGTATCTACACGGCTGGCAATATGCAAGAACGAGCCGATACCACCGATTTAAAGAAACAATTGGCTATTTCTCAAGAAATCTATAATCAGATCAATGCCATTTGGGATCCGGAGTATAAAGGTCAGAGTTTTTATGATTTGGGCAAATACATCAACCGGGCCTATGCTATCATAGCTATGGACAAACCCAACTGGACCGACGTAAGTGTTACTGAATGCTGGCTCAGTATTTCGACCTCTTTCGCTTATACAGTTCTGGAAAACTGGAATTCAAGGTAAATACTTCCCTGTAACCCTTCAACGAAGCTTCCTGAAGTTTTTCGGGGAGCTTTTAGTTTGTACACAGAAGGAAATCTGCCATTCGGGTTGAAATTAACAGTATTCAAACAGGGAGGGAATTTTATGAAAATGAAGCTATATATTGAAAAACAACTGCACCGCGAGTATTTAGATCAACTGGAACCCTACTATGATATTGTTTGCAACGAAGTTGACGAACTGCATGCGCTGCCCACCGGCAATGAATTGGTCTCCTGGCTCAATGGAGTGGATGTTGCTATTTGTGGGACCGCACGTTTTAACAAACAAGTTGTAGATCAATTGACTACCCTGAAATACATCTCCAGCACTTCCGCCGGATACGACGGTTTCGATGTTGCACATGCCCGTGCAAAAGGTATCCGTTTTTGCAATAATGCTTGGGCCAAACGCGATGTCTGTTCTGAGCATGCCTTAGGCTTAATGTTGGCAGTGGCAAAAATGATTCCAGCTCGCAACACCCGCGCTAAAACTGGGCAGTGGCAACATGGCGACGGCGGCCGTTTAGGCATGGATCTCACCGGAGCGACGCTCGGCATTATTGGTGCAGGTAGCATTGGTCAAGACATTGCTCGCAAGGCAGCTGGTTTTAACATGAAGGTGATCTACCACAACCGCAAACCCAACCCAGCATTCGAGCAAGAATGCAACGCCAAGTATGTCGACTTAGAAACCTTGCTACGAACTTCGGATTTCGTGACCACCAATACCCCGCTCACCGCAGAGACCACCGGATTTATGAATGCCGAAAAGTTCAAGATGATGAAGCCAACCGCCATTTACATTAACATTTCTCGCGGTAAAGTGGTAGTAGACCAGGACTTAGTGACTGCTTTGAAAGAGGGATGGATTTGGGGCGCCGGTATTGATGTGGTAGAACACGAAGTGGAAGTGCGCACAACCGGTGGCTTAGATAGCCCCCTGATCAAAGAGTTGTTCTCATTAGAGAATGTGGTAATCACACCCCATGCAGCCGACATGAGCTTCGAAGGCAAGCGCAAAGAATTGGTAGAAGTGGTGGAGAATGCCATCCGCTTTGCCAAAGGTGAAGCGCTTGTGGACGAAGTATTAGGGTAGGCGATAGTATGACAGATCATAAGATCATCGGTACCGGCAGAACTGCAGAAGTCTATGCCTGGGAAGCGGGGAAAGTACTAAAACTCTTTATTCCGGGTTACCCGCAAAGTGCTGTGGAAAAGGAATTTCGTTTAGGCCAGCTGCTTAATACCCTGAACTTTCCCAAACCGAAAGCCTATGAAATCGTCTCCTGGCAAAATCGCTCCGGCATTGTCTACGAACATATTACGGGAGAATCACTCTTGGCGTGGGTGCTACGAACCATGGATGTAGAAGGGTGTGCAACCAGGTTAGCGGCTCTTCATCCGCTGATCATGCAAAATCAGCTGGAAGGGCTTCCATCGTATAAAGAATTCTTGCGTTGGGGCGTTGAAAAAGCGACTGCTTTGAGCAAAACCGAACGTGAAGAAGCCCTGCAACAATTGAAGAATTTGCCCGAAGGCAATCAACTCTGTCATGGCGATTTTCACCCCGGTAATATCTTGATTCACGAAGACAAAAGTGTGGTGCTCGACTTTATGAATGTCTGTAAAGGACCAGTGCTTTACGACATTGCTCGCACCGTTTTCTTAATCCAATACAGCCAAGTGCCCGAACCAGTGCCGGATCCAGAAGCATTGAAAGCTTTTCAAAAAGCCTTAGCCGATGCCTATTTGCAAAAGCTTCAAGTTAGCAGAGATCAACTGCAACCGTACTTTGCGGTCATAGCAGCCGCTCGCAAAGGTGAAGCGCCAGAAGAATAAAAAAAGACGGAACACTTCGATTTTTTCGAGGTGTTCCGTTTTTTATATTAAGTGATTAGTGAATCTGCGGATCTGAAAACCTGAAAAACAGCGAATCTATGAATCTGGGTTTAGATCGCCTCTACGAATGCAGCAATCTCCTCTTCGGTATTGAAGAACGAGGGGCTGACCCGAATGCTGCCCGAGCGGTAGGTGACAATAATGCCTTTCGCACGCAGGGCGGCGTATAATGCTTTGTTGGCCGCAGCATCGCCGACACTGAAAATCAAAATCGAAGAACGTTCTGCTTGTGTTTCCGCGGGGGATAACAACGTATGACCTTTAGCGCGAATCCCCTTGATCAGTAGGTCGGTCAAATGCATGACACGAGTGTATATATTCTCAACACCGACTTCGAGCAGAATATCCAGCCCTGCCGTCCAAGCATGGAATAAGGAATAAGCAATCGAGCCGGTCTCAAAGCGGCGGGCGTCTTCATGGTAATTCAAGTCTGTGAAAATATTTTCGGCAGCGAACATACCCGGCATGCTGGGGTTGATTCTACTTTGCACATCGGAACGCACATATAAAAAGCCGGTGCCGGGCATACCGAGCAACCATTTGAAGCCGGCGCAGCAGAGGATATCGATGCCATCTTTTTCAACATTCAAAGGCATCACTCCGGTAGCTTGAATACCGTCGACCAAAAATAGAGCTCCCACTTTATGAGCTACGTTACTCAGCGCTTTCAAATCACTGCGAAACCCGGAATTAAAACGAACGGCCGCTGCAGCCACGATTTTAGTGTTGGCATCGACTCGAGCGGCCACATCTTCAACTTTAATACGATTATGCTCATCTACGGGCACGATGCGCACATCCACATTTTTCTCTCGTAAAGCCAGCCAAGGAAAAGTGTTGTTCCAATGTTCGTCAGCAGGGACTACAATATTATCTCCCTCTTGCCAAGGATACCCGGCCGCAACAATGCTGACCCCAACACCGGTACTGGTGACCAGCGCATATTCGTCTGTCGAACCACCTAGCAGTTGGGCTAAGCGAACACGAACCTCCTCACGCACGGTGGAAGGCTTCTCTTGCGGTGCCGTCGAGCAGACCTTTAAATACTCTTCCAGTTTTAGGCGGAAGGGCTCATTGAGCGGGGACTCGGCGGCGTTGTTTAAAAATACATAGTTTTGAGTGACGGGGAAAAGTTTACGATACGCTTGAACATCCATTTTGATTTCCTCCTCTTTTTCTCTGTGTGTAATGTTCTTCCAGTAAGATTCGCAATACAAATGAAAATTCCTCTAACTTTCTTCTGTCGAGGGCATTCGCCAGCGAACCAAGACCATGACGGCAGAAATTAAGAGCATGATACCGGCAGTCCATAAAGAGGTTTTGAGAGGATCCTTTTTACCTAATTCACGTAAGGCCAACAAGCCACGGCCAATACCGACCAGTGTGGTCAGCAAAAGGATCATCCAATAAACAACGCCCAAGCCTTTGCGACTGATACCGAACCAGCCGTGTTTACGGTAATCCATAAAGAAGTAACGCACCGGCATTTCTCCGGTATAGGCATATTCCACAAAGAAGTAGAGACTGTATAAAATGGGCATGATCATGACCGTCCAAAGGTTCTTGAAGGGAACCTTGTCGTTGGGTTGACGGATATAATCAATCACACTCAAAATGGGGGTTAAGCTATGCAAGTAAAAATTCGACTGCGAAAGCAGGTAACTCAAGCTCATGGTCGGTGTCAAAAGGATAGCAAACACCAGCCATGTCAGCGTGATTGATGTGGTAAACATGAAACGAATCGGTTCCAACCAAGCAGGCAAGGAGTTCTTATTGCTAAACAGAGAAAAACCCAGTCCAATCAATGCGATACTTCCGGCCCAAATGTTACTTTGTATGGTGAAGGCTTTGAAAATGGCTGCCATGAAACCGCCACTTTGCATACTGCTGTGGGTAAATATGCCTAAGAAGCAAGATGCAGCAACGCCGAAAGGAATCAGAGTCGAGCCGTGGAATCTCTTACGTAAATCATGCATCATTGTAAATCCTTCTTTCTGTAAATTGAAAGCAAATTCTACAGAATAATTGTAACGCGAAGCAGGATTCTCGTCAAGTAAAGTAAATTTAAATCAGGTCATTGCAGGTCTTTGATTGTATGTTCGGGAAAATTATAGTAGAATGTGAATGACAGAATTATATAGAAAATACCAAGACATCCCTTGCAACCCCCAGGGAGGAGGGCATTATGCCAATCATTGATTTAATAGGCTACATTCTTGCCGACTTTGGAATCTTAATCGCGCTTTTCCTTTTTGCTAATATGCTCCATAACTATTACGATTATTCCCCAACCAGCCGTGACGTTATCGTTGGCTTCTTTTTGGGCGGGGCTTGTTTCTTGCTGAACTTTCACACTTTTTTTGTGGAGGGTCAAGCGGTTTTAAATTTAAAATTTCTGCTTTTGCTTTTTTTGACTCTCAAATTTTCCTGGCGAAGTTTAATTGCCTTTGCTCCCCTTTATCTGCTCAGTGTCTACTTTTCACCGTTTTCTTTGTGGTATGCGGTAGCCTTGCTCATCATAGCCGGGGGATTCTTATTCAGCAAACTCAAAAAGGAAATCATGGCAAGCCTCCTGTTTTTCAGTTTTGTGCCGGTGGTTTTTTCGGAAATTTATATCAATGGCTATTTGGGTCGCTACGATGCCGAAGTCCTTCTGACCGTGGCCGTTGCAATTGCTATTTTAGGGTTGGTTCTGACCGTGACCTTAGCCGCCTTCTTTTCGCAAAATCTGCTCGGTTCCGTATATTTGAGTCGTTATTTTCTGGAGCTGTATTCCAAATTCGATAACCTCTATGTCTTTTGGGTGGATGACCAGAAAAAGCAGGTGCATTTTCCCCGCAAGTGCGCGGAGGACTTAGAACTTCCATTAATGATCATGCCTGTAGAGCAGTTTCAGCAACTCCTTGGAGATTCCACCGAAGCCCATGTTCGGGTAACCAATCGTAAGGTGGAACGGACCCTTTTCAGCACTCCGGCGACCGGGCAAGAAATCTTTATTGAATATTTTGCGTACCCCAGACTGTTGGGCGGTTATTTAGGAGTTATCCGCGATATTACCAAGCAAACCTCTCGCACTGAGGTGTTGTATCGGGCGAAGGCACGAGACTATGTGACCGGCTTTCCCGGCTATCCGGTGATGAAAGAGGGTATTTTAGAGTATTGTAAAGCCTCCACTGAATTTATGCTCTTTGCTTCATTGCGGTTGAATCTGGATTTTCAAAAGAGCACCGTTTATGAGACGGAGTTTGAGTTAGCCTGTTATAAAATGATCGCCAATGTTTTGAGAAAGGAATTCCCCGAGGCACAGATCTATTCGGTCAAGACCGGAGAACTTTTGTTTACCTTACAAGAAAATCCCAAAGAGGGTCAAGAACATAAGGCGTTGCGTCGTCTTGTTGAAGTGTTCAGTGATGTTTACGTCGTGCAAGAAAAGCAATTTGCCATGAAGGCGAAGATCGGAGCTCTGTATACGGAAAGCATGCGTGTGCAGTCGCTTAGTGATGTTGACGAGATTCTCAAGAAACTCAACTTCTGCAAATATCGGACCGATAATCAAGAGAACAGCGACGTCTATTTGTTTGTTCCCTCGCAATACGAGGCGTATAATCAACGGTTGTTGAGGTTACGCTATTTGCCGGGTATCTTAAGCCGTGGAGATTTTTCATTGGTCTTCCAGCCAATTTTGAAGATTTCCTCGGGTGAAACACTTTTCTTAGAAGCTTTACTCCGGGTCCATAATGAAGTCTACTCCAATACCGGTGAGTTTGTTGGAGATTGTGTGGTAGCTGGCTTAGATGTGGAGTTGGACCGTATGATTTTTAAGAAAATTCACGCGCTCGCCTTGAGTGGAGCAATCCCGACCGATATTTCGGTCAATATTCTGGGCAACACCCCCATCCTTGATGAAATGAAGGCCTTGTCGAGTGTGTTGATCAGCCAAGGAAAACGACTTTATATTGAACTGACCGAACATATTTACAATAAACCTGAGGAAGTCATGGTCAAAGCAGAGCAATTGAAGAGTTTGGGTATTAAGATCATAGCAGACGACTATGGCACTGGATTTTCCAATAATATCATGTTGGCACAGGTGAAATTTGATGGACTCAAGATTCCCATTGAACTGATGTCGAATATCCTCAACGATGAAAAGTCCTTTTATATGATCAAGAGCATTCGCGATTATTGCGAGAACTTGAATATTTTATGTGTCGCAGAAGGTATTGAAACCGAGCAACAAGTGCAGAGTTTGCATCAGATCGGTATTTCGCTAGGTCAGGGCTACCATTTAGCGATGCCCCAAAGCTTAGAAATGCTGAACTTGCATAGGCAGGCAGGTGAGCAACAATGAAAGTTATGGTCTTGGGAGCCGAACGTTTTTTAGGAATTCATAGTATCACCCGCTTCTACCGCGATCATTACCGAGTGGTAGGAGTGTATCAGACCAGTGAGCCTACCTTTGTAGCCACTGTTCCGCATGCCAAATATGTGAGTCTGGACCTTAGAAGCTTGAAAGATATTTTTGCCGCAGAGAAACCCGATGTTTTGCTGTATGCCGATTGTAAAGAAGTGCTAACGGTGGAAGATTCTATAAAGAAAGTCACTGAAGTGACCGCGCTTGCAGAATTATCGGTCTTGCATGAAACCACAAAAGTGATATACCTTTCGAGTACCTCCGTCTACGGTGAAAGCATTAAAACCGAGACAGAAGAGACCACTCCACAGAGTATCGACGCCAAAACTCATGTTTTGTGTGAACAAGCTTTTTTGAGTTTCAGGCCACAGGATCGATTCTTCAATGTCTTTTTACGTCTTCCCTCGGTCTGTGGAGAATACGAGACCTTAGATCGTACGACTGTCGTGTTTGAGATGGTGGAGGAAACGTTGCGAGAAGGGAAGATCCACACGGGTCTCCATGGATTTCATTATCTGGTTGCGGCAGGCGATGCTGTTGAAGCTATAGTTCGCAGTTTGAATGACAGCATTGAGGGAGTGTATAACATCGTCTCCGATATCCCGATTTCGGGCGAAGACTTGGCGAATGAAATATACCGGGAGTTGCACAGTAAGGGCTTGGTTTTTTCTCAACCCAGTAAAGTGGTCATCGGAAGAAGAGAAAGTGCGACAGAAGAGGTTCATTATGGTCTCAAAGCCGCCATGGAATTGGGCTTGGTTTTGAGGAGAAATATCGCTAGCATGATCGAATCGACGGTTCAGTGGCAACAGGATTCTCGGCGGGTAAAAAAGCAAGTTGTCAAACGTCAAAGAGCATCCAACTCAGGTGTATGGCGAACTATTGAAAATATAGCCTTGTTTGCAGTATTAGCCTATATCACCTATTGGCAAACCGGGTATTCAGACACCTTCATTACCCAGTACCTAACGATTTATCTGATCTTCATTTCCATTGTTTTTGGCATCAATCAAGGAATTTTTTCAGCGATTTTGGTCAGTGGCTATTATGTAATCAATTCGCTTTTGGACGGCTACAGTATTACAGCAACCTTTTCCAATATCAATGTCTTATTGCAGATGGTGCAAGCTCTGGTCATTGCCATGAGTATTGGCTATGTATTGGAACGCAAAAACTTCACGATCCGCGAAAAAGAACTGCAGATTGAGGATCTAAGCAAAGAACTGCAGATCATGCGTCAAATCAACAGCGACTTAGGGCAGATCAAAATGGAGCAAGAAACTCGAATTCTAAAGTATGAGTCCGGTTTGGGCAAATTATATGCCTCCATTAAGAGCCTGAACTCGCTTTCCCAACAAGATATTTTCTGGGGTACCTTGACCTCGATTCGCGATCTGACCGATGAACCCAATATCTCGCTCTTTGTGCGCCAAACCGGCAGTAATTTTATGCGCCGCTTGCTCTATATTGGCGAACAACCCACAAAGTTCTCCAAATCCTATAACATCACCGAAAACTCCGTGCTCTATGATATTGTGCAAAACAATCGTTTTTATACGAACCAGTATTTGAATCCGGACATGCCCTCCGTTATTCTGCCCATTTCGGTCAACAATCAAGTCAATGTCTTGGTGATGATCGAAAATATGGCGTTTGATAAGCTTACGCTCTATTATATGAATGTTTTGCATATTACAAAAGATTTGTTGGACGATGCGTATCGTAATGCGCATGTTTATGAAAACCTAATGGATCAATATTCCTTCGAGGGTTCCAGTTGCATAATGAAAGCAGAGAATTTCCAGAAAATGATCACCTTTGCCCAAAAAGGGCTGGAGAATAGTGGAATCGAATACACCTTGTTGCATATCATTGCTGACGATCACGAAATAGTCGAAGCGGCAGCCAAAGCTAGACGCTATCTGCGTGATACCGATGAAATCGGTCGCCTCAGTAATGGTATGGTAGGTGCATTGCTATTGACAACTGCTTCTGAAGAAGCAGTCATTGTTGTGGAGCGCTTGCGCAAAGCAGGCATTGAGTCCCGAATACTTGCCAGATAATCCAGATAAAGGAGGAACAGACCATGGCTGAAACCATTTTCCAATGGATTTTGCTCCTCTATTATCTTGTACTCTTGGTGCTGTTTTTGGTGATTCTGATGATGAAGAAGCAACGGTTTTCTCTGATGAATTGGCTGATCGCCTTCTTTTTACCCTTGATTGGTGGTATCTTTGTCTGGTTGATGCAAAGGAAAGTTCGAGAAAATCCAGCGGCTGTTGAACAGTATAAAGAGTTTTCAAAAGAAGAGTCCAAACCTTTGTTCTTAGCAGATCGGCAACGAGATCTGCATACGGCTTCGTTAACCGATATCTTGCTGTTTGAAGACGTAACAACTCGCCGAGATGCAGTGATGAGGATTTTCAGCAGTGACTCTCTGCAATATGTAAAAGAACTAAAAAGAGCTTTAGCCGACCCGGATACCGAAGTTTCTCATTATGCTTCTTCGGCTCTGACGGAAATCAAACGTAAGTTCGATAACTCCGTTATCGAGCTCAGTAAATTGGTACAGGAAGATGAAAGCATTCTGCAAAACAAACTCATGTATGCCAAGACCCTTCACGACTATATTGAAAGCGGCATTTTAGACCCGGCTAACCGTCGCAAATATCAGCGTCAGTTTTGTGATCTAATCGTACGCCTTTTCGAAGCTAAAGTCAGTGTGGCCGATGGCATGGATATGACTTTCTATAAAGATACTGCCCTTTATTTGCAAGATTTGGGAAGAATTCAAGAATCAAAATCCTTTATGGCAGATTGCCTTACCACGTTTGACCATGAGATCATCTATTTTGCCGCTTTAGAGCTCTATTACATACTGGGAGAGCGCGAGCTTTTCCAACAAATCATTCAACGCATCCGTACCAGTCGAGTGCAATTGTCGCCCGATAGATTAGCCTCCTTTCGCTATTTCATTGACCCCCAACCGGGGCGTAAGGAGGTTGCGAAAGCATGAAAGAGAACAATTCTCAAAAAACCTTGTTGATGCTGGGTTTGTTCCTTTTAGTAATCATAGCACTGCAGATTTCTAAAATGGATATTTTTTATAATAATGAACGTTACCGGGCGCCGGAGCTGCCTGTTTTACAAGCCATGGGTACCGGTACAAAGGTTGAGAATGTGCATGCACTTGACAAAATCGCTTTGCTGTATGATCCTTTGGCAGTGGATCGAGATTATGTTTTAGAGAATTTTCAGTCCTTGTTGCAGAAAATGAAATTGGACTATGATTTGATTTCGGTGGAAGAGGAAGTTTCTTTAAGAGATTATCCGCTGATCATCATCCTTTTAGCACGCTACGACCGAGCTCCTCTGTTGCAGGAGGTTTTCAATTGTGTGGAAGAAGGCGCAACAGCTTATTTCCCCATTGTAGCGGAAAATTCGGATTCTTATATTTCCATCTCCACCAGCTTTGGTCTGATTGAAAAAGCAACCAAGATCTCATGTAATCAATTGATCGATGCCGAAGGCCTACTCGGACCCAAGGGCGAGACCTATACCTTTGAAATGCCCGTTCCCTTACGGTATCAGGTGAGATTGCGGCCAGACTGTCTGGTTTATCTACATGATGAAGATCAGAACCCCTTGTTCTGGTCTCGTAACTTAGAAAAAGGTATGCTGTACATCAGTAACTGCGATTTTCTTAGTTCGTATCAAAGTCGTGGTGTGATCATGGAAGTGTTGTATCGTACCTTGAAGCAGCAGACCCTCTCTTCATTTCTATATCCTATTTCCGGAACAGCAACGCTTCTGTTAGAAGAGTTCGCTTCACCTTATCAGGTGGAGAGTTCGGCGATGATGGAGACCGAAAAATTGAGTTATGACAAAATGATGCATAGTCGAATTTGGCCGTTTATGACTCGGTTGATGCGGGAATTTCAAGTCAAACCGGTGTTATCGTATGTGCTATCGTATGATGAAAATACAGAGGCGGATTTTCAGTCGAATCAATTCCCGCTTGCTGATTTTAAGCTCTATGCGGCTGAAATTTTACAAAACGGCGGGGAGATCGCGTATCATGGCTTTAGTATGAGACCCTTCGGTCTAGAAGGCCAACTGCAGGATATAGGCTGGTTTGTCCCTTGGTCTTCCTACACAAGCATGGCGGAATCGTTGCTAGCCGCCAAAAGTCCCTTGGAACGTATTTTCCCAAATTATTCAGTTTCAACCTATATGCCACCACAGGGGCGAATTGCACCGGAGGTCTTGGCAAAATTGCCGGAGTTGGACCCCGATCTTTCGATCGTAGCACTGACCTGTCGTCGTTTATACCCGGACCAGCTGATTCGCGACATGGAACGAGAACCTGGGTTGGAGAACCTTTTCTATTACACGTTGGTTTCTTGTTACGACGGCATGCGTTGGACGGTTCGTAATACGCTGTTGGCGCAAGGCATGGCTTCCATGACATTGAACATCAATCAGGTATTGGAAAACAGCCGCATGTCGTTTCCTCAATGGAGTGAGGAATTCATTGCAACCACTAAGCTGATCCAAAGTTACCCGGGCGTAGAGCATACTACCATCCGCCAAGCAGCGATGATTACGGAACAAAGTCAAAATGCGGAGTTTTCTTATACTGAAACAGCAGAAAGTATAGTGTTGAGGGTTGAAAAGGGGTATCTGGGCATGCAATTTGTGCTCAGAAGCGAATGGCCTATATTACCCGGTGACGGTTATACGGCTGAGAAATATACCTCTAATTATTATGTGATCACTGTGCAGAGTGCTCAAGTCATTCTGCAAAAATAAAGGAAAGGAGGGACCCCTATGAAAATATGCCTCATCGCCGAGGGATGTTATCCTTACATCGTAGGGGGGGTATCCTCCTGGGTCCAGCAATTGATTCGCAATTTCCCGGAGCATGAATATGTTGTGTATACGATCATGCCCGATTCCGAAAAACAAGGCCAGTTCTTATACACTTTACCGGCTAATGTCACAGGAACCAAAGAAGTATTCTTGAATGACATCAGTTTAAAGAGTGAAAAAAATGCAGGTGTGATCCCAAAACCAACCGTGACGGCGAAATGGGAAATTGATGAGATTCGCCGCTTAATGCTTTCGAATTTAGATCAATGGAACATGATCTTCGACTTCTTCCAACGCGGAGACCGGGTGATCCGCAATTTTCTCTTAGGCAGTGATTTTTATGATATTGTCAAAGAGGTGTATAACAAACAATACGGAGATACACGTTTCGTAGACTTTGTCTGGACTATGAGGTCTATGTATATGACCCTGTTTCATATTTTGAATAACCCACCTCCTAGGGCTGATTTATATCATGCCGTTTCCACAGGCTACGCAGGGATTGCCGGTGCCATGGGGAAACATCTTTATGGGGGTAGTCTTCTGATCACAGAACATGGCATCTACTCCCGAGAACGAGAAGAAGAGATTATTGTAGCGGCATGGGTACAAAAAAGCTTCAAGCGGCTCTGGATCGATTATTTCAAGAGTCTGTCTGTGGGAGCATATCGAGCGGCCGACCGCATTGTGGCTTTGTTTGAAACCAACCGCCGCATCCAAATCGAATTGGGAGCCGACCCATTGTATTGTGAAGTCATTTCCAATGGGGTCAATGTGGAGGGATTCAGCAATTTACCCGGTAAGACTGCAGAAGAAGCAGGTCGTTTGAATGTTGGAGCAGTGATCCGGGTAACTCCGATTAAAGACATTAAAACCATGTTGTATGCCTTCGATATTGTGAAGCGCAGAGTAGCCAATGCCTATTTTTATCTGATCGGTCCTACCGATGAGGCTCCGGAGTATTATCAGGAATGTATCGCTTTATGGAAAGAGCTGGGCATCGGGGATTTACAATTTACCGGTCGCGTCAATGTCAAAGAGTATGTGGGGCGTATGGATGTCATGGTCTTGACCTCGATCAGCGAAGGCCAACCGTTAGCGCTCATGGAAGCAATGGCAGCAGGGGTTCCCTGTGTTTCTACCAATGTCGGTAGCTGCAAAGAGCTGTTTTTGGGCAAACAAGGCGATGATTTAGGACCGGCAGGTCTATTGGCACCGATTATGGATTACGAACAAATTGCTGAGCATATTATAAAGATCATTACGACCCCGGATTTGCAAGAACAATATGGTGCAGCCGGGCGCGAGCGCATGATCCGCTTCTTCTCCGAGGGTAGGTTTATCGATGCTTATCGTCGGCTATACAATGAACTGGATCCGGAGAACAAGCTGGAAGATGAGAAAATTTAAAAGGAAAGGGGAGGACCGAAATGGCAGGTATTGGCTTTGAACTAAAGAAGCTTTTTCGTCGTCAATCGCTGACGGCAAAATTTAGTGCAGTCTTGTACTCGGTCTTTTCCACCATAGGACATCTTCTGATCGTGATTGGAGCATTGATTGCGGTGAAGCTCTTTTTGCTCAATTCCGATATGCCTCTGAATGATCAGCGCTTGTATTCTTCGATCATTTTATACTCTTTCGTTTTTCCACTTATCTTCACTAGCGGCTTGTGTATCATTATTTCGCGCTATATTGCCGATATGATGTGGGGAGACAAAACCGAAGATATTTTTGCCTCGGTTTATGGGGCTTTGGCAGTCTACTGTTCTTTGGCTTCGATTCCCGCGGTAGTTTTATTATGGAAAGCACAATTGAGCTTAGCTTTGTCGGTTTTTTCTTATTTGCTCTACATGATGGTTGGTATCATCTTTATTCTCATGGTCTATGTTTCGGCTTTGAAAGATTATGCTCAGATTTCTCGGAGCTTTATTATCGGCATGGTAGTTGCCTTTGTGGGTTCGTATGTTACCGTAAGATTCTCAGACCCTCAACTTTCAATGACCACTGCTCTGATCGGTTCGTTTGCGCTTGGAATGACACTGGTTGCAGCCGGCATTTTAATGGGAGTCAAGAAATATTTCCAGGTTCCTTCAACTCGTTATTTCGATTTTCTGCTCTATATGGGTAAATATCCTTCGCTTTTTTGGTTCAACACCTTTTATACCTTGGGTATTTACGTGCAAAACTTTATTTTCTGGGGCTACTTCAAAACACAGAACTCGATTTCGGTTTTTACCTTCTCCGATGATTTCGATATGGCAACGGCATTAGGTGTTTTGAGTATCTTACCGGCGATTGTTTTGTTTGTGGTCCGCATGGAAACTTCATTCTATGATTATTTTCGAGATTATCTGCGGGCAATCAATACCCAAACCGGAGCTGAGATTGAACGTGCCAAGCAACAAATGCAGCGAAAAATGTGGCAGGAGTTTTTGTTTGTGGCAGAATTGCAAATTCTGATTTCTTTGATCAGTGTCGTGGTGGGGATCGCGGTTTTGCCCTTCTTGGGACTTTCTTCAACGGTGATTGAGGTATTCCCCAATATGGTGGCGGGATTTCTCTTTACCTACTTTATGTTCTTAGCCTGCACCCTGATGCAGTATTTTGAGAATTACGTCGACTGCTTACGCATTACGACGCTGTTTTTGCTCTTAAATACGATTTTTACGCTGCTGACCGTGCAATTAGGTGCCGAATTCTATGGTTTGGGCATTGTTTTTGCTTCAACCGTTGCTCTGATTGCGGGGCTGCTCTATTTGCGAAAAACTTTAGATTCCGTAGATTACATCATTTTCTGTTCTCAGGTGCCCGAAGAAGAAAATAAGGACAAAAATTTGGAATCATGGATCAACCGTCTCAACGGTCAAGAGGATGTGAAACAAGGTCATGAAAATTTATCTCAACCAGAACGTCAAACGGCAGATTCGTAACAGCTTCATCGCCTTGGTTTTGCTGACCGGCTTGGCTGTTTCGGCGTATTATCTTTGGTGGTATCAGCCACCCGAAGACGTATTTGTCCCTCCGGATATCGACTTTTCACAATTGGACGCGCTGGGGATTAACGATAATCTTGCTCTTTATAAAGAAGAAGATCGTTATAAGATATGGGATCTATACGTTACGGTTTACCAGGGTACGGATGCCCAAACCGGTGGAGTTTATGATCTGACCTCACTGAATGCGATCATGGGGATGACTCCGGATCCGCAATTGGACGCACTGATCTATATTATAGACCCCGATACCGGCAACACGTTTTTTAACACGGAAAGCGTACAGGTTAATTCTACCTTTTCACTCCGAGGGCAAAGTGCTCGGATTGAGGAGCAAAAATCCTATAAAATCAAAGTCTACGACGGACTGGGAACCTTTCAAGGGCAGCAGGTCTTGAACCTCAATAAACATACCTCGGATTCAAGCCGACTTGCACAGAAATATAGTTTTGATCAAATGGCAAATTTCCCCGATATGGTCTCCTTACGCACAACATTTTTTCGGATCCATATTAAAGACGGAACCCAAACACAAGCAGACTATGTCAATTACGGGCTCTTTACCCATGTAGAACAGCCCAACAAAACCTTTCTCAACGAGCATGGCTTAGACCCAAACGGCACGCTCTATAAACCAACTGATTTCGAGTTTTTTGAGTCTCCTTATATCATCCCAGAGGATGATCCGGAGTTTGATAAAGACATGTTTTCGTTATTGTTGAAGATTCGCGAAAACCCCGACAATGCCAAATTAGCGAAGATGTTAGAGGAGATCAATAACCCTAGTAGCAATTTCCCTTCGGTTTTTCAAAAGTACTTTGATGTTGACAATTACCTTACTTGGTGTGCCATGAACTTGCTGCTGAATAATTATGACACCATGTCACGGAATTATTTATTGTATTCTCCTTCTTATAGTGAAAAATGGTATTTCCTACCATGGGATTATGATAAATGCATGTTGAGTGAGGAACGCTTTATGTCGCGGGGAATGAAAGACTTCTTCGGGTTAGCTCGTTATTGGGGAACGACTTTACATAAACGTTTCTTTAGCGATCCGGCGCATGTGAGAATGCTCGATAATCGAATCGATGAGATTTATTCAATCCTAATGGAGCAGGACTGGCAGAGCATGACTCAAAAATACACTAATACCATTCTATCAGGGTTTCAAAACTCGTTGGATGAGATATTTGATGACACCGATGTCGACGAAATTCGCGAGAACATCGTAGACTTTCAAAATCGCATTATGTTTTGTTATAACCTGTATTATAGTACGCAAGAAAAGCCTATGCCTATCTTTTTAGGTTCGCCAAAACAAGAAGAGGATCAACGAATCACCTTCAATTGGTCCCCGTCAACCGATTTACAAGCAGATCGTGTCTACTATGAATTTTCAATTTTCACAGATTTTAGAAACAGAGTCGCCAGCACCGTTTTTCGAGAAGAAACCAGTTTGACTAAACTCACACCGGCTATGCGTTTACCCAACGGAGTTTATTATTGGTCAGCAGTCGTATATGATAATAAGGGAAATCATCAGCTAGCGTATGATCGCTATTTAGTGACTGATGCAGCAGGAAACGCTTATTATGAATTCGGATTGCGAGCCTTCCAGATCCAAGATGGTGAAATGACTATTATTAAATGATACATGAGAGGAGGGAGTCTATGAAGCGACGTATGTTTTTGCTCTTGCTGATGCTTTTGGTTTTGAGTGGATGCAATACCCAGTATGTGTACGACGAGTCCTATTATTATGATCAAGAGACTTGGGATATTGAAGCAAGTGTGCTTAACGGTAGACCTTTTAGCGAAGAGAAGAGTATTTATGACAAAGATGAAGATGGCAGCATTCGGCATTTGTATCTTATCGTTCAAACAGGTGTTAATCGTGATTTAGACAAAGAGTATAGCTTTGCCGATTTGAATAACTACACCGATAGTGAATTGGTCGAGGGAGAAGAACCCTTCTGTAATGTGATCATGAGTGAAGGCACCGAAACCTCATCGGTTGGATTATCGCTCTTTGGCTTTGGTGAAACCGATGCAAACGGAAAAATCACGATCAAAGGCAGTACCGAGAAGATTCGCTTGCGTTCGTATCAGATCAAGCTTTACGATCGCGGCGGAACCTGGAACGATATGAAGACAATCAATCTACTCAAAAACCGCAATGATTTATCACGAATGAAGCAAAAGTTGGGCTTTGACTTATTGGAAGAGTTGGAGAACATCGGGTCTTTGCGGACCGGGTTTGTGCGTTTGTTTGTGCAGGATACGACTTCAGAAGGCTCGGCTGCTTACCAGGATCTGGGGATTTACACCTATATTGAACAGCCTAATACGGCATATCTGACGACTCATGGCTTAGATATCAACGGAAGCTTATACCGGGCCGAGAATTTTACTTTTGCCAGGGAACCGGAATCGTTAAAAGAGAAAGACGATCCTACTTACAATAGAGACGATTTTGAAGAAGTTTTGAATATTCGTAATGCGGACACGCATATAAAATTGTTGGAAATGTTGGATCTGCTACAAGACGGAACCGTGCCCATGGAGGAACTCGTGGGGAGGTATTTTAACGAAGAAAATCTGTTGACGTATGCAGCGGTCAACATCCTTTTCTCCAATTACAATGCCTTCGAAGAAGAGTACCTTTTGTATTCACCGCAGAATTCTCTGACCTGGTACCTGATGCCATCCTCTTTTGAAGATGCATTGTATCATCTGGAGGGCAAGGATGACCAAAGAATCGCATCCTCCTTTGAAGGCGCAGGCTTTCTGTATAACAATTTGCTCTACAGACGATACTTAACAACACCAGGAAACCTGGAAAAGCTACGTAGCAAAGTTGAAGAGGTGCGCGAAGTTTTCTCGGCAGAGTGGATCGGGCAACAAACGCTGACGTATCAGAAAAGTATCTTGAAGTTTCTCTACAGCATTCCCGAAATCGGGCTCTTGCCACGAGCGGCAACCTATGTTGAACCGTACATTGCCAGTATTCCGGAAATTGTAGAGTATAATTACCAGGCCTTTATTGCCAATTTGCAAATGCCGACTGCTCCTACGATTACGGAAGTGGAGCGAGCGGGAGAAGGAGCTACCTTTACCTATGTGACCGACGATGCTCAAAGTGGACGTGTGACGCAGTATCATCTTGAAGTCTCTTCTTCGGCGGATTTTCAAGTAATCTTGTTTGCCAGCGCGCCCACCTTTGCCGGGCAAATCTCTGTAGAGAATTTGCCTTCGGTGACTACCTTTGCGCGGATTGTGGCGACCGACCAGACCGGGCAAACGCAAGCCAGCAGCAATGTGGTAGAAGATACCAAAGGTGATACCTACTATGGTTGTGTAGTCATGGAACGGAGGGTGGGAGAATGAAATATCTCAACAACACCCTGCGCCATGAGTTCAAGTATATCATTCACGAACGTGAGTATGCTGGGCTCAAAGCAAGATTGAGCACCATGATGCAACCCGATGAGAACAGTGGGGAAGAGGGGTATCATATTCGGAGCCTCTATTTTGACGATATTTATCACACTGCTTACTTCGAGAAGTTGTCGGGGGTGCAGTACCGGCAAAAGTACAGGGTGCGCATCTACAATCTGAGTGATGAGAACATTAAACTGGAACGCAAAGAGAAGTTCGGAGATTTCATCAGTAAGAAGTCGATCAATCTCAGCAAAGAGGAATTTTATTGGTTGATCCGTAAAGAGAATTTGGAGTTCTTATTGCAAAAAAACTCCGATATGGCAAAAGATATGTTTTGGGACATGCGAACCAAACTGTTAGCTCCGGCGGTGATCGTCGATTATGTTCGGGAAGTCTATGTCATGGATGAAGGAAATGTGCGCATTACCTTCGACCAGCATTTGCAGGCCGGGATTGATACTTCCAATATTTTCGATCGCAATGTAACCTTGATCAATGTCTTAGAACCCAATACCATGGTTTTAGAAGTCAAGTACGACGATTACTTACCTGCATTTATTCAGGCAGCGATTCAAATCCCCGTTCATCGCCGCGAGGCAGTTTCCAAGTATATCTATTGTCGGTATGCGCAATTTCAACGCAACCCGGCAATGCAATATCTTGCATTAGGAGAATCAGTATTATGACAACATTTCAAGACATTTTTAAAAATGCATTCCTGAGTGGTTCGGCCACAGACCTCTCTTTTGTAGGGGTTCTGATTGTTATGGCCATGTCCTTGGCGGTAGCAATGTTCATCTATTTCATTTATCGCACTTGTTATAGAGGCGTGCTCTACAGCCATAACTTCAACGTTTCGGTCGCGATGATGACCATCATTTCGGCGATGATCGTGGCAACCATCTCTTCCAACATTATATTGTCTCTTGGTATGGTAGGCGCGTTGTCGATCGTGCGTTTCCGAACGGCGATCAAAGACCCCATTGACCTCATCTTCCTGTTTTGGGCCGTCGCGGCAGGTATTGGCGTTGGTGCTCGCATCTACTGGATCGTACTCTTCGGCAATCTCATGGTCGGACTGGCTTTCTGGCTCTTGACCAAATTGAAACCGCGTAAGCTGGTCTATTTGCTGGTGATCAGTTATAAGAACGAGGCTGCTCCCGAGATCAATGAAGTATTGGGCAAGATGAATTACATCATTCGCTCCAAAATCACAAAAAAGGATATCACGGAGATGACCTTGGAGATGTATCTGAAGGACCAGAATTTGCAGATTTCAGACCGGATCGCTCAAATCGAAAACGTTCTTAACGTTTCGCTGATCTCCTACCACGGCGATTTCGCACAATAATTAGTTTGGGGACGGTTTTGAAGCTTGGGGACGGTTCTCTCCTTCGATTTTTTGCCAATATTTTGGGATTAACGAGGGGGAGAGAACCGTCCCCAACCATCGAAAAAGGGAGAGAACCGTCCCCAAGAAAATGGAGGTAGTATGGTATTTAAAATTTTAAAAAGAAGTGAGGCTAAGGTAAGCGGATGGAGCGGTGGCACGACCACGGAATGGTTCATCTGGCCACCGGAGGCTCAATATAGCAAACGCGATTTTCAATGCCGTATCAGCACCGCCAAGGTGGACTTGGCAGAATCGTTGTTCACACCCTTACCGGGAGTTCGTCGCTTTCTTACCCCCTTAGACACGCCTCTTACTCTCACCCACAACGCTCAAATCACTTTGGTTCTGCAGCCATTGCAAGTTCATGAGTTCCCCGGGGATTGGCAAACCATCAGCCGCGGGAAAACCCAAGATCTTAACCTGATGCTGCGCGGTGTTCCGGGTAAGATGACCCATCTTATTCAAGCCCAAGATTTCACCACCTGTATAGGCGCATCCGTGACCCTAGATGCCTTTTACTTTAGCCAATCCGGGCAAGTTCAAAAAAATGATGAAACCCTGTTTCTGCAACAAGACGAAATGCTGCTCCTGCTTTCATTCCCAGGGGATCAGCCAACTACGATTCGTCTTGATGCAGCCAATATCATTCACCTGCAAGCCAAACTCACGCCCACTTCATAAGACTTTTTTAGCTACACGAAGGATTTTTTAAGGGTCACCGCTAATTAAGTAGAGAACAAATTGAAAAGGAGTGACCCACGTGGATATTTTGCAGCAGGCGAAAAACAGCTTCGATTACATGGTGCAACATCGTCGCCATATTCATAAGCATCCGGAGTTGACCGGTAAAGAGGACCAAACCGTTGCTTATATTTTAGAGCAACTGAAAACTCTGAATATCCCCACCATCGATGTCGAAAACGGTGGCGTTTTAGGCTTCATCAAAGGGCAAAAATCAGGTAAAAGAGTCGTGCTACGTGCCGATATCGATGCCCTACCGGTTCAGGAACCGGAGAATAATTTAAAAGGTCCCCGTGTTTGCGTCAGCGAAACCCCCGGAGTGATGCACGCGTGCGGGCATGATTCGCATACAGCAATGCTCTTAGGGGCAGCAAAAATCCTTTCCGAACACAAAGAAGTGATTTCCGGTGAGGTCATGCTGGTGTTCGAACGCGGTGAAGAAGGCGGCGGCAATCTCCGCTTTATCATGCAATATTTAGAAGAGCATCATATCACCTTCGACGGCGCCTGGGCCTTGCATGTTTTCCAAGATATGCCGACCGGTATGTTAGGCATTCGCCCCGGTGGTGTCATGGCCGGATCGATCGCCTTACGCTACAAAATCATCGGTCGCGGCGGTCACGGTTCGCGCCCCGATCTTTCGATCAATCCCATTGATTGCATGCTGGCTTTATTAGACGAAATCTACAAAGCCCCCATGAAATTCACCCATCCTTTTGAACCAGTCACCTTCTCGATAGCCAAAATCCAATCGGGTCATGTGCACAATGTAATTCCTGATGTGGCGGAATTTGCCGGTAGTATTCGCTTCTTCCACACTGAAAAAACCGCCAAACCCTTGGTGGCTTATTTGCACGAAATGACCGAAACCATTGCCAAGCTATATCGTTGTGAAATCGAATATACGATCAAAGTGGGCAGACCTACAATCAATGACCCCACCGCGACACAAATTGCTCGCGATGCCGTTGCAGAAGTCTTGGGCACCGAATGGATCACTGAAGGCGAACCTGCCATGGGTTCCGAAAGCTTCCCGGCCTTTGCCAACTATGCACCATCGTTTTACGGAAAACTGGGCATCACTAACCCAGAAGTGGGCAGCGGTGCCGAGATTCACAACCAATATTTCGACATCGACGAAAAAGCGATGATTCATGGGGCCGCGGCTACAGTCGCTTTTGCACTTGCCTTCTTGAATCACGAGCAACCGATCGCCTTCAAACCGTATCCCTACAGCGTAGCTGAATACTACGCCGGTAAATAAAAAACACAGACCAAGAAAGGGGAACTCTCATGGACAAAGATTTGATCATCAAACAGTTCAAAGATTACCAAAACCACATGGCTGCCTTCCGTTTCGCAATGTTCCATATCAGTTGGGACGCTTCTACTGCTGCCCCACCGATGTCAGCTGCGTATCGCAACAAAATGACGGGCATCTTAGCATCGGACAATATGAGTATGCAACGGGATCCCAAAAACCTTGAGATGCTCGAAAAAGTGAGCCAAATGGATGATATCGACGCTCTCGACAAAGTAGCGGCTGGAAAATTCCTGAAAGCGATCCGCAAATTCGAAAAAGTACCCAAAGAAGAAATGGTCGCACGTCAGCAAGATACCGCCAAAGCCCAAAGAGTTTGGGAAGAAGCCAAAAAGAAAAATGATTTCGCCATGTTTGCTCCTTATTTGGCGAAGAACATTGAGCATAACAAAAAATCAGCCGAATATCGTGGCTTTGTGGACCATCCGTATAATACCCTCTTAGACGATTACGAAGAAGGCATGACCATTGAGCGCTACGACCAATTCTTTGGTACCTTACGTAGCGATTTAGTGCCCTTTACCAAAAAAGTTCACGCTGAAGGCCGCAAGATTGACGACAGTGCGCTGTATCAATTCTACCCCAAAGCCGCTCAACGCGAATTCCTGGAATACTTAGCCGGAGCGTTGCGTTATGATCTGAAACGCGGCATGATCAGTGAATCCGCCCATCCTTTTACCAGCGGTGCTTCTTTTAACGACGTTCGGGTCACAGCCCGTTATTTGGAAAATTACCTGCCAGCCTCCATTTTCTTGGGTATGCACGAGATGGGTCACGCCATTCACTCTCAGCAGGGCGACCCTGCCCATGAAGGCAAGAACATCGGCGGAGCAGGCATGGGTATAGGAGAGAGCCAATCACGCTTCTACGAGAACTATGTAGGCCGTAGCCGCGCTTTCTGGCAACGCCATTTCTACAAACTGCAGACGATTTTCCCGCAACAATTGGCCGGCTTTGATCCCGATTCTTTCTACCGCATGGCCAACCGCAGCAAACCGGGTCTGATCCGTTTAGATGCCGATGAGTTGACTTATTCCAGCCATATCATGGTGCGCTACGAGTTGGAACGTGAAATCATGTCGGGCGATTATGATATCAACAAATTACCGGAAATGTGGAATGACAAGATTGAGTCTTACTTGGGTGTTCGTCCTAAAACCGACACCGAAGGCATTTTGCAAGATACCCATTGGGCCAATGGCTCCTTTGGCTATTTCCCCACCTATGCTCTCGGTACCGCTTACGGGGCACAGTTCTACTATGCCCTTTGCAAAGAGGTCGATGTTGAACGCGAAATCGCCAATGACCGCATGGAAACAATCAATGCCTGGTTAAAAGACAAGATCCATCGTCATGGCGGCTTACTCACGCCGGATGAACTCATGGTCCAAGCCACTGGTTCTTCCTTTGATCCGCAACATTATGTTCGTTTCCTCAAAGAAAAATACACTGAAATTTATTTCTAAGATTTGAACAAAAAGGCTGCAGCCGTTTTTTACGGAGGCAGCCTTTTTTTAACTTCGTTGACAGCATTCACTGAAATGGTATAATAAAAAAGAATGTATTCTGTATGATAAGGGAGGAACATCGCCTTATGAAATTCCTGCACGTGTCCGACTTGCATATCGGCAAGCGGATCCATGAATTCTCATTATTGGAGGATCAGCGTCTGATTTTACAGCAGATTTTGGAGTTAGCAGATCACCACGAGGTTCAGGGTCTCTTGATCAGTGGTGATATTTACGACAAATTGCAACCCAGCGGTGAAGCGGTGGAGTTATTCGACACCTTTCTCACCGAGATCCGTAGACGCAATTTGCTCTGCTGTGCCGTGAGTGGAAATCACGATGCCGCCGAACGTATCGCCTATGGTAGCAGGATCATGGCGGACTCGAACATCCATCTTTCTCCGCTTTATGACGGGAAACTGAAAACCGTTAGCGCAGAAGATGAATACGGTGAATTGCAGATCCACCTGATGCCGTTTTTAAAACCGATGCAGGTGCGCCCCTTCCACCCCGAGGTAGAGCCGCACGATTACCAGGCAGCGATTGCCAAAGTACTCGAACAGCATCCTCTCAAAGAAAACACACGCCACATTCTATTGGCACATCAATTTGTGGCCGGTGGTTCGACCACGCCGGAACGCAGTGAATCGGAAACTCAAATGTTAGGAGGCGTTGACCAAATTGATGTCGGCTTATTCAGCACCTTTGATTACGTTGCCTTAGGCCATTTACATAAACCCCAAAAAATCAGCCGCGACACCATCCGTTACAGCGGTTCCCCCTTAGCCTACTCTTTTTCAGAGGCTAATCAACCAAAAACAGTACCCTTATTGCATTTTAAAAGCAAAGGCGACTTGGAAATTGAATTGCTACCGCTAAAACCCAAGCATGCCATGCGTAGCATCCAAGGCTCTCTTGCCGAGTTGCTGTCACCGGAGTTTATTGCCGGTCAGCAAACCGATGATTACTTGCAAGTAACCCTCACCGATCTTGCTGTGATCGATGCCATGGCCAAACTGCGAGGGACCTACCCCAATGTGATGCGGTTAGAGTTTTTACAAGATACTCAAATGAGGGATCAGCAGGGGGCGTTGGAGCCGGTACTTTTTGAATCGCCCTACGAACTTTTTAGGAGCTTCTACATGCAACAACAGCAGCGGTCGTTGAGTGAAGCTTCTGATTCCATCTTGCGCCGCTTTTTGCAAGCCCAAGAGGAGGTGGAGATTTGAAACCGATCAAATTGACCATGCAAGCCTTTGGACCGTATGCACAACGGGTAGAAATTGATTTTGCCGCCTTAGATCGCGGATTGTTCCTGATTGCCGGAGACACCGGAGCAGGAAAGACAATGATTTTCGACGCTATTGCTTATGCGTTGTTCGGGGAAGCCAGCGGTGTGAATCGGGATTCAAAGATGTTGCGCAGCGATTATGCTCCATCGGATCTGAAAACCGAAGTCGAACTTGAATTTTTGTATGGCGGCAAGCTTTACAAGGTGAATCGCAATTTGGAATATATGCGCCCTTCAAAACGGGGCCAGAAGGAGACCAAAGCCGAAGCCGATGCCTATTTGGTGTATCCCGATGGTCATACCCAGAGCAATCGCAGACTCGTCACCCAAGCAGTAGAGGATGTTTTAGGGATCAACCGCGACCAATTTTCTCAAATCGTAATGATTGCACAAGGCGATTTTCTGCGTCTGCTTTTGGCCGATACCGGTAACCGCAGTGAGATTTTTCGAAAGCTCTTCCATACCCAGTATTGTCTCAAACTGCAAGACGACCTGAAACGAGCAGCAGATGAGTTGAGCAAGCAGCATGGGGACTTGAAAAGAGCAATCGTTGAAGATGCCCGCCAAGCGGAGGTGACACCTTTATCTGAAGAAGATGCTCTGAGAGTTGAGGAGATCAAGCAATGGCAACAAGATGTCAATGCCCAAAATTGGTTGCGTTTCTGTGAATTGCTTCGGCAGGGCAATGTAATCGATGCAGAGCAAATTGCTGCGTTGCAGAAAAACAAGGACCTGCTCACCTCAGAGTTAAACCGCTTGGAACGCCAATTACAAGAAGCGCAGGTTCAACAAAAGCTGCAGCAACAACTCCAAATCGAACAAGCCAAAGAGCAAACCTTGAAAACTGCGGTTGAACAAGCGCAAATCAGGCAAACAGAAGCCAAAGCAGCAGAGGGTAGCATTGAGGTCTTGTTGCAAGAGTTGGTTGTGCTGCGTCAGATGCTGCCGAAATTTCAGACATTATCTACCTTGGAACAAGAGATGTCCACTCTCGAAAAGGAAAGTGCCATCGCTCAGACCAGGCATCGGGGAAAGCAAGATGAAATCCAATCTTTCGTTCATGAAATGGAGCAGCTTCGTCCCATCCTTGTAGAAACAGAAGGAAAAGAGGGTGCGGTCGAGGCGACAAAGGCTCGGTTAGAACAAACACTACAAGAAAATGAACGCCATAAGAATCTTCACAAGCAATGGCAAACCTATGTGTTGAACGAGCAGAGTTTGAAACGACAGCAATCCGAAGTATTACAGGCTGAGCAAGAGCACCAGCGACAGGTTCATCAGCTTCAAGATCTGCGTAGCCGATTTTATAGGGCTCAAGCTGGTTTGTTGGCCAAGCAGTTGAACGAAGGGCAGCCTTGTCCGGTTTGCGGTGCCTTGGACCATCCAAGTCCGGCCATAATCACCGGGGATACTATAGATGATGATGTTTTACAAGAGGCAGAAACACTAGAAAAGCGCTTGCAGCAACGCTGGCACAGTGCTTCAGAACAAGCAGCAGGGTTAAAAAGCCGTCTTGAAGTGTTAAACAAACAAATCGAAGACAATTTGATCCAGAATCAATGGGCTTCAGAAGAGCAAGCCGGAAACACCGAAAAGTGGGAATCCCTGATCCAGAAGGGTTTACAGGACATAGAAACGGCATTAAAGAGCCGTCAGCAAGAGCTGAAAGCGGCGGAGCAAGCTTGGCAACAAGCGACCCTCAGCAAAAAGCGCATGGAAAAACTGCAAAGCGATCACACCCAAGCATTGACAGAGGTTGTGACGTTGTCGAATAAGGTCATTTCGCTCGCCGAAACCATCACCCAGAAAAGACTTCAAGTAGAGAACCTACGTAAAGATCTTCCCTACGAAGATTTAGTGCAGATCAACAGTCTGATTCAAACTAAAACCAATGAATCTACACGACTCAAGAGGGAGCTGGAGAATGCAGAGCAGGAGCTTCGCCGGCAACAAGGCTATCTGGATCAATCTTTGGGTCAGATTGAAGCCTTGGAAAAACAATTAGCCCAACGATCTTTGCTCGACGCCGCGAAGGTAGAGGCGGAAAAAAACCAGAAGGTGGAAGAGAAAAATCGAGTAGAACAAGAAATCATGTCGCATGAGTTGCGCTTGCAGAAGCATCAAGCTCTGATTCGCGGAATTGAAAAGCGGGGCAATCAGATGGCAGCCATGGAAGAAGAATTCTCCTTAGTGCAAGAATTGGCCAGTACGGCTAACGGGCAGGCGAAAGGATTGGAACGTCTTACCTTTGAAGCGTACGTGCAAGGGTTCTATTTTAATCGCATCATTCAGGCTGCGAACCTCAGATTAGGGATCATGACCAATTATCGCTACCGGTTGCACCGCTCGGAAGAACCGATCGATATGCGTAGTAAGAGTGGCTTAGACTTGGTGGTTCACGATGCCCATACCGGAAAATTACGCAGTGTCAAGACACTCTCAGGCGGCGAATCGTTTGAAGCTTCGTTATCCTTAGCCTTGGGATTGTCCGACGTGGTGCAACAACACAGCGGCGGGGTTGAGATCGACACCATGTTTATCGATGAAGGGTTTGGATCTTTGGATTCGGAGTCCTTGGAAAAAGCTATACAAATGCTGATGCAGTTGAGTGAAGGAAGCCGATTGGTGGGCATTATCTCCCATGTCAGCGAATTGCGTGAGCGCATCGATAAAAAAATCATCGTCAGCAAGCGACCGGAAGGAAGCAGCGTCCGATTAGAATATTAGGAGGGAGTATGAAAGTATGAATGCAACGGTAAAATTATTCGGCACGGTTAGCAATGCCAACGGAGAACCACTAGAAGCAGCCGATGTCCAACTGATGGATCGAAAATTCGAACCCTTGTTTCAAACCAAAACCGATTCAAAAGGCCACTATGAACTGCTCGTTCCGGTAGGAGTGTATCCATTCTTCTTTGCCTGTAAAGACTATGGGACCAATAATTTGGAATACTGGTCCCAAGACCTACCTCTAGATCATGACATGCAACTGAACGCCGTTATCGACAAGTTAGAAATCTATGGGTTACATGCTTTTGTGATTCGAGGAGCCGCCCCGGGCTTTAGTCTGTATTTCAGACCGATGAGTTTGGAGAAGGCTTTGAATAAAGAAGAGGATATTTGTCCCAATATTTCTTCCGAGTCGGTACAAGTATGGATTGATCAAAAACCGGTAGCGATCACTGCGTGGAACGAAGTCAAAGAGCATGTGGGACCCGATGCCAAAGTAATGAAAGCATTTTTGATCCAAGTCCGTCGACCCGAAGGAGTATCGTTTACTCCCGGACAATCGCTACAGGCTTTACTGGAGATCAAGGATCAGCAAACTGGAGCCAAGGGTCAAGCCTCCCGGTTTTTTGTTTATTGATCCCCAGTCAGTTTTAATAATTTCGCAGTTGGGTAAGTTGGGGTCAGACCCCGGTGCGAAATAAATCTTGAGCCCCCCTTGACAAGATGGGTTTCGCAGATTATAATCATCACAAACCATTGAACAAGACGAGTACACAAAAATGTTTGTTTCCAGAGAGCCGCCGTTGCTGGGAGTGCGGTAACAATCCTTTTGTCGAATGGACTTGTGAGGGCAGTCAGAAATCGTAGAGTATATCTTTGCGAGAGTAGGCACTGACGGCAACTTCCTCCGTTACCTAGGGAAGCGCATATGATGGTATGCGATAAAGTGGGCAACGTCACAGTTGTCAAATTGGGTGGTACCACAGAAGCTTTTTTAAGCCTTTGTCCCTTCGTAGGGGATGAAGGCTTTTTTTTATACCCTGCGAGCCACACCGCAACAAAAAAAGAAAGGATTGTTTCATGCCATCGAATGAAATCGGGTGAAAACCATGAGTGAAACAAACAAAGACGCAGCAAGAGTAGGTTTTTTTGGAGATTTTGGAGGGCAATTCGTTCCACCGGTTCTTGTCGAGACGGTTCAAGAAGTTGCCGCAGCTTGGGAGGAAGCGAAAAACGACCCGGCTTTCCAATTGGAGTATCGACGTTTATGCTTGGAGTATGCAGGTCGACCTTCTTTGTTGTATCATGCCAAGCGCTTAAGCGAACATTTAGGCGGAGCAAAAATCTATTTGAAGCGTGAAGATTTGAATCACACCGGAGCTCATAAGATCAATAATGTTTTGGGGCAAGCACTTTTGGCAAAAAGGATGGGTAAAACGCGTCTGATCGCCGAAACCGGAGCCGGACAACATGGGGTTGCCACGGCAACTGCTGCCGCCCTAATGGGTATGGAATGCGTTGTATATCAAGGATATGAAGATACGCAGCGTCAAGCTCTTAATGTGTATCGCATGGAATTATTAGGTGCCAAAGTCATAGCGGTCAAAGAAGGCACACAAACCCTGAAAGATGCGGTCGATGCCGCCCTGATGGCATGGGTTGAACGGCATGATGACACTTATTATCTATTAGGTTCTGCAGTGGGACCACATCCTTTCCCGGAAATGGTACGGGAATTCCAACGAGTGATCAGTCGCGAAGCCAAAGAACAGATGTTAGCTGCAGAGGGTCGCTTACCCGATGCAGTCATTGCCTGTGTTGGAGGTGGTAGCAATGCCATTGGCGCGTTCTATGAGTTTATCCCCCATACAGAAGTTGCGTTGGTAGGCTGTGAAGCTGCAGGAAGGGGTTTAGAGACTCCTGATCACGCAGCAACCTTAACCTTAGGGAAACCCGCCACCTTCCATGGTATGCACACCTATTTTAATCTGGATAAAGCTGGTGAAATGGCTCCTGTTTATTCCATTTCTCCCGGACTGGATTACCCTGGCGTTGGCCCGGAACATGCGTTTTTGCGGGACAGTGGCCGTGGTACGTATGTTGCGATTACCGATGACGAGGCTGTAGAAGCCTTTACCTTATTGTCACGCACGGAAGGCATCATCCCTGCCATAGAAAGCAGCCATGCCGTGGCGCAGGCTATGAAAATGGCTCCCGGCATGCGTAAGGATCAGATCTTAATGATCAATCTCTCTGGTCGTGGTGACAAAGATGTGGCTGCGATTGCTCGTTATACCCAAAATTTGGCTCTTGAGGAATAGGAAGCCCTTTTGTTTATCGTGAATCTGTGTTATACTATAGATATCACTAAGAAATTGAAGATTCACGTCGTGAAAGAGAAGGGGTACTATGAAGGATTTCGTGGGAGTTGAAGTAACTCATAGGGCGCTTGGTAAGGGTAAAATTACCGGTGTGCATGAGGATCGTATTGAAATTAAGTTTGAGCATGCAGAGAGAACATTCGTCTTTCCTGACGCGTTTGTGAGTTATTTAGAAACAGAAGATTCTAAATTGAGCGAAACCATACAACAAGGTTTAGATTCGCAACATAAGGACAAAGAAGCAAAAAAAGCCCAAGATAAGATTTTATCGGATCTAAAGGCTTATATTGAACACGAACAGGAGTTGGCTGCAAAACCGAAACCCAAGCGTAAACCAAAAAAGAAAGAGTAATAACAAAAAGACCGGATTTCACATTTGTGAAATCCGGTCTTTGGTTTATGGTGGGAGCTAACGGGCTCGAACCGCTGACCCTCTGCTTGTAAGGCAGATGCTCTACCAACTGAGCTAAGCTCCCGAAACTGGTGGGATACGATGGGATCGAACCATCGACACCCCGCTTAAAAGGCGGGTGCTCTACCCCTGAGCTAGTATCCCTTGCAAAACCATGCTTGTATATAATACACAACGAAGGCCCGCTTGTCAATCAAAAAGGCATGTTGTTTTTCAAAGAATTTTGCAAAATCAGTTCTCTGTCTTAAATATTTTCCTATTCTCGCTCGGCAATTGCTCTGGCGGCAATCAACCCAGCAGAGGAAGCTTGCACTAAGCCTCGGGTAATCCCAGCTCCATCACCAACAGCAAAGAGGTTGCGGATTTGCGTTTCCAATTGGCTGCTGACTTGCATCCGGTTGGAATAGAATTTTGCTTCCACACCATACAACAAAGTATGACGGCTTGCAACACCGGGAGCCACTTTATCTAAGGCTTCCAACATTTCCATAATACTGACCATATGACGGTACGGCAGGACCAAGCTCAAATCTCCGGGGGTCGCTTCCATGAGGCTGGGAGTGACTAATCCGCGTTGAATTCTTTCGTGGGTGGATCTGCGTCCCGATTGTAAATCGCCTAAGCGTTGCACAATAACACCTTCACCCAGCATGTTGGCTAAAGCAGCGATGTTTTTTCCATAGGTAATCGGCTCTTTAAAGGGATGAGTAAAGGTTTTGGCAACCAATAGAGCAAAGTTCGTGTTTTCGGTGCGTTTGTCTGCATAACTATGCCCGTTTACAGTTACAAGGCCTCGAGTGTTCTCCATGACTACTTCGCCGTACGGGTTCATACAGAAAGTGCGGACTTGGTCGTCGAAGGAGCGAGAGTAATAGATAAATTTGGATTCATAAATAGCATCGGTCAAGTGTGACATGACTACTGCCGGCAATTCAACACGAACCCCAATGTCCACTTGATTATTGGTAGTAGGAAGTTTTAAGCGTTTTGCTTCTTCTGAAAACCATTCATGGCCTTCGCGACCCGGGGCGGCAATGATATAACGACCCTCAATGCTGGTTCCGTCCTTTAAAACCACACCGACCACGGTCTGGTCTTTTACTAGGAACTGTTCTACCGCAGTCTCGGTGCGAACTTCAACTTTGTCTTGCAAGTCTTTACGCATGTTTAGCAAGATTTCATAGTTCTTGTCGGTACCTAAATGACGAATTTTTGCAGGAAGTAATTTTAAGTCGGCGGTAGCAGCTGAACGTTGGATTTCTTTGATTTTCTCTTCGTCCATACCGTAGACAATGGGACTGCCTCCATAGCTCAAATAGATTTGGTCGACTTCAGCAATCGTATTTTCAAGATCCCGCTTACCAATAAAATCTCCCAGCCAACCCCCATATTCCGTGGTCAAGGTCAGTTTTCCGTCAGAGTATGCACCTGCGCCTCCCCATCCGGAAGTGATAGCACAGTGGCGGCAATGTTGACAAGGAATGTGTTTGTCATGCATAGGGCAGTAGCGTTTGGTGATATCTTGGCCTTTTTCCAGCACAAGAACTTTCCATGTGGGTTGGAGTTTACTCAATTCCAACGCAGAGAAGATACCGGCAGGACCGGCTCCGACAATAATTACATCATACTTTGTTGCCATAGGGTCTATTATCTCCTTGCTCTATTTATCTTTGTTGACAAAACGGTTGATCGTCTTCAAGAAAAAAAGGTTCACGGTTCCGGTAGGACCATTTCTCTGTTTTGCAATAATGATCTCGGCTCCATTGGGGTCGCTACTGTCGGTGTTGTAATAATCATCTCGATACAAAAACATAACCACATCGGCATTGGCTTCAATACCACCCGATTCCAACAAGTCAGACATCATTGGTCGTTTATCATTGCGGCTTTCCACCCCACGATTTAGCTGGGAGGCGACCAAAATCGGCACGTTCAATTCCTTCGCAATCGCCTTCAATGTTCGCGAAATGAACGAAATTTCTTGCTGACGCGATTCGGGCTTGCTGTCTAAGGTCATCAGTTGAAGGTAGTCAATCACCACAAAGCCAATGCCCAATTCGGCCTTCATACGCCGTAAACGAGAACGGAACTCGACTACAGAAAGCGAAGGGGTATCGTCGATGTAGATAGGAGATGAAGATAACGGACCAATAGCTTTGGTGATTTTCTCCCAATCGGTATCTTCCAAAAAGCCATTACGCAGTTTATAAAGGTCCACTCCGGATTCGGAGCATAGGATCCTTTGTGCTAACTGCTCTTTGGACATTTCCAAACTGAAGAATACGCTGGGAACTTTGGTCGTGACCGCGGCATGTTGCATAATGTTCGTCATGACCGTGGTTTTACCAACACCCGGTCGAGCCGCCAAAATCAAAAGGTCAGAATTTTGGAACCCAGCGGTGAATTTGTCGAGATCATAGAAACCGGTGCTGACTCCAGTGACACTCGCGTGCTTATTCATCAGAGATTCCAATTCTTCATAGGTGTGGAAGAGGATATTTCCAATGGAAGAATAGGTTGCTCCGCCGCCCCGTCGATTGGCAATGGTGAGGAATTCTTTTTCAGCGGTATTAAGAATATCGCGTGCGGATTCTTCGCCGGTAAAAGACAGGTTAGTGATCTTATGAGCACTCATGATCATGGCACGCAAGGTGGCTTTATCTTGAAGTTCTTTGATGTAGGAGGGAAGATTAGCAGTAGTCGGTACGATTTCGGCTAATTGATTCAAATAACTGAGCCCTCCGGCGCTTTCTAAATGCTGACGACGGCGGAGTTCGGCGACTAAGGTGATCAAGTCCAAAGGCTCGCCACGGGCATAGAGTGCATAGGCGGCTGCGAAGATTTGTCGATGACTCTCACGATAAAAATCGGTTTCTTGCAACTCTTCCATGACACTGGTCACAGCATTGCGTTCAATGATCAGAGACCCCAGTACCGACTGTTCGGCCTCTGGGTTATTGGGCATCATCTGTTCCGGCATCATAACACTCCCTTCCCTGTAGGTCTTTATAACAACATCAGTTGCATAGCCTCTTCAATGGTCTGGACCGACACCAGACGAACACCGTACATTTCTACTGGTAACTCTTTGCGGTTTTCTTCGGGGATCAGGATTTCTTTGATTCCGGCGCGAGCAGCTCCGTAGAGTTTGCCGTACAGTCCACCTACTGGTTTGATCAGTCCCTGCAGGGAAATTTCTCCGGTCATAGCAATGTCTTGTCGCAAGGGTTTGTTCTGCAAGGCGCTGATCAAGGCGAGGGTTAGCGCAGCTCCTGCTGAAGGGCCGTCAACATTTCCTCCCCCTATGAAGTTTACATGGACATCGTAGTCGTTCAAGCGAATATTCAAGATTTTTCGTATCACGGTAGACGCTACAAAGATCGAATCCTTGGCCATGCTACCTGCAGTATCGTTAAAACGAATCTGACCTTTTCCCGCTTCTTGAGTGGGGAACACCGCTGCTTCAATCTCTAAAACAGAGCCAGTAAAGCCAAATGCCCCTAACCCGAAGATCTGACCTACTTTGCCGATCGGAGAAGATTTGCCGGCTGCCTGTGGGGATATTCGGCTGATTTGTAAGATCTCTTGGACATCGGCTACCGAGACATTCACGCTTTTACGACGGTCAAGTTTGCCTTCCATCCGAGATATGACATAGCCATAACTGTCTGCTAAAATGTTGACGGCTTTGCGCGCTTCGTCGGTATGATCGGCAATCAGGGTCTCAGCGCCCGATTCAAGGTTGATTTTCAAACGTTGAGCGGCCCCTCTGACAACCTCTTCAATATCTTTCTTGTAAAGAGGGTCAAAGAAAACTTCTGCACAGCGAGAGCGGATGGCAGGATTGATCTCTTCAGGACTTCGGGTAGTAGCGCCAATGAGAATAAAGTTTGCCGGAGCTCCTTCTTCAAAGAGCTTATGAATATACTCCGGAGCATTGGTGTTTTCCGGGTCGTAATACGCCGATTCAAAATAGACTCGCTTGTCTTCCAAAACTTTGAGCAGTTTGGCTTGGAGCTGATAATCCATTTCGCCGATTTCGTCGATAAACAAAATGCCTCCATGGGCTTCTGTCACAAGTCCGGGTTTGGGTTCCGGAACAGCACTGTCGGCCAAATCACGGCGGGCTCCTTGGTAAATCGGATCATGTACAGAACCTAAGAGTGGATTCGTGATCTCACGCGGATCCCAACGCAGGGTAGTTCCGTCTACTTCAATAAAAGGAGCTTCTGCACCAAAAGCAGAGCGAGTAGAGCGACGCGCTTCTTCCAATACCAGACGAGCAACCGTGGTTTTGCCAACGCCCGGGGGGCCATAGAGCAAAATATGTTGCGGATAAGGCGTGGCTAATTTAGCCATGAGAGCGACTTTAGCCTGCGCTTGTCCCACAACTTCGTTCAAAGTTTGAGGGCGCATTTGCTCCATAGCCATTTTTGGGGCTTTCCGTTTTTCTAAATGAATCAAATCGTTCAGCTTGCGCAAGGTAATTTCGGTTTCAGGACCGTTTTCCTCTTTGATCAACGACAATTTGATGTCACGCATGTAGTCTTCTTGCTGGCTTTGCAGTCGTTCGCTGACAATGCGTTCCAAGCGATCTTCGACCGAGCGGCGTGCAATAAATTCAGCAAGATCGTTTTCGATTTGCTCCATAACGGCCGGTAGATTTTCCGAATCGGGTTTTTCTACTTCCGGATCGCCATGAATCAATTTCTGTAAGCCCCATAAGCGATTAATGACATCTTCATCGCTGACCAAATCAACGATTTCCAGTTTCGCAGCACGTCCTACTAAACGGTCGGGGCCCATTACTTGAGCCATGAGAGCATAAAGGGCGGTGACGCGTTGGTGAAGCAGATCGGTTTTCTCGGAAATATCTTGCCAATTCAAATCCTTGAATTGATTCAGATAATCATGTATTGTTTGTTGCAAAGTATATTCCTCCGGGGTTCATTTGTCTTATCAGACTTAATCTAAAGGATGGACTTTCACGACCAGCTTCACGACCATTTCCGGATAAATCCGAACCGGAACTTCAAAGACACCTAATGTTTTGATGTGATCTTTCAATTCGATTTTCTTGCGGTCGATGCTGATTTTATGTTGACGGCTGAGTTCATCGGCGATTTGACTGGTGGTGATCGCACCAAAAAGTTTTCCGCCCTCGCTGTGTTTGCTTTTAATAATAACACTGACACTTTCTAGTTGTTTAGCGGTTTCCATGGCTTTTTCTTTTTCGCGCTGCAGACGACGGGCTTTGCCTTCGTCGCGTTGAATCATCTGTTGAACGGCACCGGCGGTTGCCTCAATGGCCAGTTCTCTCGGCAAAAGATAATTGCGCCCGTAGCCTTCTGCTACGTTGAGCTTTTGACCTTTACGGCCCACACCTTTGATGTCTTGAGTTAAAATGACTTCCATGATGTATCATTCCTTTCTTATTGAGGGTTCTCTTCCGGCAGAGCTTCCGGAGGCGGTAACCTTCTGCGGGGGGTTAGTCTTCGGAGGTCGAAAATGAGGTCGGCAAAACCCAGTAGGATTGCAATAAAAGCAAGATAAGGATTTAAATATAAGAAGAGAAGGACCAACCAGCGGAAGATATGACTCACGTTGAATTTGAGTAAGTACCAAACCGAAACAGAGATGCCTTGAATTTGGAGCAGAAAGTAGAAGAGTTGGTATATATTATCAGCGGTCATGACCAACGGAGCAATCGATTGAGTTCTCCCCAGCCAATTCGCAATAAAAGCAACCATATAGCCTAAGCCAAACCAGTCTGGTAAACGCCAGGTTTGGAAAGGGGGTAAGGATCGAACTGTGAAATTCATCCGTTTTCCCAAGTAAACCATGACTTGATAATTTAACAAAGCGTTGATAAAGGAGCTCAAAATCATCAGCATGGGAAACAGTGTAGTAAAATAGACTTCAATGAGTTCCGGTATTCTCTGTAGTAAGGTGGTCTGCTCTTCAGAAAGATTGAATTGTTTGGCTAAATCCAAAGAGGTGACAGACGCCTGGCGATACATCAGGACCATCTCGTCTATGTAATTGATATCTAAGAGCAGCGAGCTGACGGCAATCAGAAAGAGGAAACCCAATAAGCAAGCAACACTGGTGGCCAATACTGAAGTCCAAGGTCCCCATTGATTACGCAAGGAAATTCCCAAAATCAAGCCGGTAAATTGCAAGGTCAAGCACCCGGTTAATACGTAGATGGGATCTAACAGCATCAACAATAATAACAACGAGGAAAGGGCAGACAAAAGTCCGACTTTCCAATTATGGCGAAGAACAAGAATCGCGGTAGGAGCTGACATGGCCAATAATAGTATGGTACCAATAGGAGAATAATAGGTTATCATGGCCAGCAGAATAAAAACTCCGCTCATCGTTGCACCTTCGGTTAAAGAGCGGATCGGGTAAGCACGATTCAAAGCCTCACCACCTTTCAAGAGTCACACTCTAATAATTTCGCTCTATACAGTTATGGTTCCTGCTTTCATGGCAGCTTCATAAGAAGTTCATAAGTACGACAATCCATTTTAGCCGATGTTTCTCTTTTAGTCAATAAAGGTTTAGAACCAAACAAAAACCGCCCGGCTTTGATTGGCTAGGCGGTTTAGGAATTATTCGGTTGTGAAAGGTAATAAAGCAACAATACGTGCTCTTTTAATAGCTTGCGTTAATTTGCGTTGATGTTTTGCACAGTTTCCGGAAACACGACGGGGTAGAATTTTACCACGTTCGGTGAGGAAACGACGCAAACGGTCAACTTCTTTGTAGTCGATTTGTTCGACTTTATCTACGCAGAAGCTGCAAACGCGGCGGCGGGGCTTGCGCCCTCTGGAGCGGCGTTCATTTTTATCATCAGCATCGCGATTGCGATTGCGATTGAAGTCAGCCATGGATCTTATCTCCTTTATATGTTCAGTTGATTTTTAATTGAAAGGTACGTCGTCGTCGCTCTCTTGAGCTTGTTTACCGGACTTGCTACCTTCATAGGATTCGTAAGGCATATCACCTGGGATCTCACCGCTATCCATACCGGTATCCTTGGGTCGATCCAAGGGGGTTATGGAATTGCAGGAAACCTCTACATAATCACGGCGGGTGCCATCGGGTTGGGTTACACTGTCAATGCGTAAGGACCCTTCTACAGCGACCAGTCGGCCTTTTTGCACGTAGTTGATGACGAATTCAGCTTGCTTATTCCAGATACTGCAACGAATAAAATCAGTTTGACGTTCTCCGTTGGGGCCTTTACGATTGCGGTCAACAGCCAAGGTGAAACGGGCTACCGAAGCACCGCTGGGGGTATAACGCATTTCGGGGTCTCGGGTGAGACGTCCGACTAAAACGATATGGTTAACCATCGCTCATTCCTCCGTATCTCTCTTAATCTTCGTCTCTTGTAATCATGAAACGTAAAATTTCTTCAGTAAGCTTCAAAACGCGATCGATTTCAGTAATGGTACTGGGATCTGTGTCAAAGGTAACAACTACATAGAAACCATCTTTAATATCGTTGATTTCATATGCGAGACGTCGTTTACCCCATTTCTTCACCTCAGTGATGGTGCCATTGACCGACTCGATCAATGTGGTGACCTTCGTCATCACGGCCTCCAAGGCTTCGCCTTCTAAGGTAGGAACCATGATGTACATCAATTCGTAATGATTCATTCCATTCACCTCCTCCCCCCCGGACTAACGGCTCCGCCTTTGGCAGAGCGGGGGAACTAAGAAATTGTATCACATGTAAAAGGAAATTGCAACCTTGCAAATAGAAGTTATTCTTTTTTTTCGGGCGGGGTTAGGTCAAAAAGTGGGCGGTTTTGAGCAGTTTTTGTTACATCTCCCCGTTGTAAAACGGTTTTGACCGATTTTTCGAATTTACTGCGAGGAATCAGTAGGCTATGTCCACAGGTCTGACAACGAATGCGGAAGTCCATGCCAATACGCAGAACCTCCCAGGTGTCTCCGCCACAAGGGTGCCCTTTTTTCATTTTTACGATGTCACCAATCAGATAGTCTGCCATATCGCTACCTTCCTTTAGGAAAATATAGTAAGAACCGAATAATAGAGTTTCATCAAATAATCCGCCAGCATCGACTCGGAAACTGCTTCAGCAATGGAGGTTTGACCGCCAGATGCAAGGATCGGTACGATTAATGCAAGTACAGCTACAACCATCGCAGCGGATTGCAATCCTCCTACGGCCAAACCGAAGATTCTGTCCGGTAAACTTCCTGCTACGCGTAAGATATGACGCAGAAAGAATAAGAGTAGATTTCCAGCCAAATGGATGCCGACGAGGATGGTAAAAAAGGCAAGGGCATTGATCAGCAGTGTAGCCAAAAGCGTTGCAACCAATTCACTTAAATTTCCTGCCATGGACTGAACATTGATTTTCCCTAAAGACTCAACACTTTCACGTAAATAGTCAAGCGTAGCCTGGGGTAATTTCAATTTTAAAACATGCTCAGCCAAGAAGCCAATTGGATCGGCTTCCGAAATTGGCATCGTTGGTATGGTGATCTTCGGAGTGAGATAGGTGACGATTTTCTCTTGTAATTTGAATAAATCATTAAGCCAGAGAGCAACTTGGGGATGATAAAGGATGGCGGCGACAATACCACCAATGGTGATGCCAAGACCGATGACTGCTCGTAAAAACCCTGATCGGTACCCTCTAAAAGCCCCGATAAGCAGCATCAATACAATAACGCCATCTACCCAGTTATAACTTTTGAGCAAGGAGTCAGTCATGAACTTTCGCATCCTTTCGTTTAAGGAACTTGCCAGAGAATGAGTTTTCCGTTACTGTCCAGACCGGCAATAAATTCACCATTGGGTGAAAAGGCGAAATCGATCAGGTTTTTTTCCGTTACGGTGTGTTTCCAAATCACGGCTCCCTGATTGGTATAAGTGAATAGTTGACTATTGCCCCCGCCGTAAATGGCAAAGCCGGAAGGATGTACTCCCAAAAGAAAGGGTTTTTCTAACAAAGGTTCACTCCACACGATTTGATTGTTTTTGTCTACATAAACCAACCAACCGCTCTTGTTGACATCATCCCAGCAGGCAGCAATGACGCTGTTGGTCTTCTCTGCCATGACCAAGGATGTGATTGGCGCCGGTAAGGTCAATTTTGCTTCCGTGGGTTCGGTTTCGTCGGTTTCCGATGGTGGGGGAGTCGTAGAAGTTATTGCGGTAGGAAGTAGGGATGAAGTTGAGATGGTTTGCTGCTTGGGATCTTTCAGAAAGTATAAATCCTGATCGGTAGAAACCACAGCCGATAAGCCGTCGGTATGCAAAGCGGAACTATGTAAAGCGGTTGCCGGCATGCTTATGCTGTCGAGCACCAAACCATTTTCGTTCAGTAAAACAAACTCAGTGACGTAGGGTGCTTGCTGGGAGCGAGTTGTGAGCAAGACCCCTTTCCCTTGAGGTGCGATTTTGGCACCGGTGATCATGTGTTGCGGCGTATTGTGTTCCCATAACAAGGTGCCTTGATTGCTGATCAGGGAAACTTTCCACTCGGTATCATTGATAAGGCTCAATACCAAAACGTAGCCATCGTCACTAGCCCATGCATATTCAGTCCAAGTGGGAAAGCGTTGCTCCCAAAGCACGGTGCTAGTCTCGCTATAAGCTTGTAAACTTTTTTGTCCACGGTGCAGCCAGATCTGGTGGGCTTGGTCTGCGTAGACAAACATAGAATATTCCTTCAAAATGATACTGGCAGAGCTCTTTGTGGTTTGATCGGCCGCAATACTCAGAACTGTTCCTGAGGTTTTGGTGTGGATCCAAGAGGTAATCGTACCGGTGTCATCAATAGTACCGAGACCACTGGGGAGCAGAACCTCGTCAACCCACCGTAAATTGAGGTGGGATTCTGCAACCACGGAAGGGCTGTTTCTGTCCAGTCTCCATGGGGTCTTGTTGGTAATGAAACTCGTGATCAAAGCCGCAAAAAGAGCAAGCGTGATCAAGAGAATAAAAATACTTTTTATGAGGGTCATTCTGCGGCGATGAAGCTGCAGAGAACTTTCCGGTCTGTTCATAGCGACCTCCTTTGCAACGTTGATTTATCGAGCGAGTTGTCTGATTTGCTCTAACCAAATGAAATATGCGGGGTATTCCAGGTGAAGGCCATCGTAACTTTCACTGGCGCGAAGAGCTCCTTCTTCTTTAAGAACGCTCCAGGGGTCTAAAAATTTCACTTGTTCTTGCTTTGCGAACTCTTTAATGGCTTTATTGAATTCGGTGATTTTTTCATTACTGTGAGCCGGGTCTTCGGTCGAACGGGTGGCTGTGACCGGAGCAATGGCTTGCAGATAAATAGGTGCTTTTGGGAAACGTTCTTCAATCGCCTGGATCATCTGTTGATACTGTTCTAAAAATTCTTCAGTACTGTAGCCATGCCCAAGGTCATTGATTCCCAGGAGAATAAAAAAGCGACTGGGATCCATGGCATCGAGTTCCGGTAGCCTTTGCAAACCTTTCGCCAAAGTCATCCCTACTTCCTCTATGAAATAAGCATCGAGCTTGGTGTAGGTTTTTAGCCCATTGGTAAAAGAATCTCCAATAAAACAAGCATTTTCAAAGAGGGGATCCTCTAAGAGGTCATATGCGGTTGCATTATGGAATTTGCTCTGAAGCGTAATCAATGCTGAAATACCAAAGAGGAGCAAAAAACCCAGCAGGATAGTCTTCCTACCGGAGCGAAATGATTGCATAGTAGTCACCTTTACATCGTATTGTTTGTATGCTGTATTGTAGCGCATATCCTTATCACATGCAAGGGTCAATTGTGTCGTTATCGTATCATATTGGGGGAATAAATTATGAACAATGAACATTTCAGCAGTCGGACCGAGATGCTGATTGGAAGAGAAAGTGTAGACCGATTAGCGAAAAAGTGCGTTATGATAGCAGGTTTAGGTGGTGTCGGTTCCTATGCAGTTGAAGCCTTGGTGCGCGTTGGTGTGGGACATTTGATCCTGATCGACGGGGATGTCATCTCAATAAGCAACTTGAATCGTCAACTTTTTGCGCTTCATTCCACCGTTGGGCACTACAAAACTGAAGTTGCTAAAGCCCGGATTATGGACATTTCCCCTACATGTAAGGTCACCCTTTATACACAATGGATCACGCCGGACAATGTTGATACGTTTCTTCAGGAGTCTCCGGATTATATCATCGATGCCATTGATCAGGTCGACGCCAAGGTGGCGCTACTGTTGGAAGCAGGCAAGCGAAAGATTCCTGTTTTAAGCGTTATGGGCACCGGCAACCAACTCACAGCGGAAAACTTTTGCTTAGCCGATATCTCTAAAACCCACGATTGCCCTTTAGCAAGGAAAGTTCGGTTGAAATTAAGGAAAGAGGGGATCGAGAAAGGTCTTCAAGTCTTATATTCTCCGGGTCCCAAGCTGAAACCGGAAATAGAAATCGAACCGGAAAGAGAAGCAGAATCCCGAGGCGCGCGAAAACCACCCGGAAGCCTGAGCTTTGTTCCACCGGTGGCAGGGATGTTGGCTGCCGGAGCCGTGGTTCGAGCATTCATAAAACAGTCTCCTTGACTAAATCGTCAAGGAGACTGTTTTTTTAAGTTATTTGTTTGTGAGCAGCGTCAATAATTGATTTAAGCGCTCCAAACGAAACGTGGGTTGGACTTCGTCCCAGGTTTCGGCTGGAAAATTGCTCCAAAGAACCGCAGCCGAAGTGGTTTTGGCAGCATGTGCACAAAGAATATCGTAGGGGCTATCTCCCACATAAAGCGTTTCTGCCGGGGAAACCTGCATGCGTTTCATCGCTTCCAATAACGGTTCCGGTTGGGGCTTATGAATTTTGGTGTCTTCTTCACAAACATAGGTTTCGAAAAAGCCCTCCATATTAAAAAGCCGAATCCCCATCATGACAGTGGGACGTTTTTTGCTGGTGACAACTCCCATGCGGAAACCGGCCTTTTGTAATGCGGTCAAATCTTCACTGACATGTGGGAAAGGCAAAGCCATTTGATCATGAATCTCAACATTATGTTTTCGATACACTCGGAGCATTTCATCGACCACATTCTTATCTTCGGTATAACGACCAAAGGAGTAGGTGAGAGGTCGACCGTAATCATGTAAGACTTCTTCGGCACTGATCGGCAGGCCAAGCACTTCTTGAAAGGTGTGTTGAAAGGAAGCAACGACCAACTGTCGTGTGTCGATCAGGGTTCCATCTAAATCAAATAGTAGAGTGTTGATGCTCAATGATTTTGGTCTCCTCTGCTTTTATTCGTTCAGCGATGCTTTCCAAAAGCAATCGATCATTATCGTGTGCTAACATCGCCTGGACTTCTTCAACCGGTGCGAAAACTGCGTCGACAAAACCTTCGCGACGGTTCAACGTATATAGGGGATCTTTGACACGCATCCAATACCAATAAACGGTTTTGGAGTGCATTTTTCCGGAAGAGCTGAATTGGTAGTGAGTTTGGCCGATCGGCTCTTGAATTTCAGCTTTTAGACCGACTTCCTCTTCCACTTCGCGTAAAGCAGCTTCGGCAGCGGTTTCATTCAGTTCTAAATGACCCTTGGGAAAGATCCAATTGCCGAAGCGATTCCGTGCAACCAAAACCTTTCCTTGATACACAATGACGCCCCCTGCAGATTCTTCATGGATCATGGCAGTTTCCCCCCTTTCAATTTCAATCTGCAATAGTATATCACAATTCCAATCAGTCGTAAAGGATGCGAAATCAGGCAAGGAGATTCTTGTCTTCATCTCGAAAAGAAAGAAAAAGGGGGGTGTACTGATGAAATTTCATTTAATCGTGAATCGAGATCAACTTTTGGAGGCCGTAATCGCCTTAGAAGGTAGTAAATACTTGGCGCTTCAGATCCAAAGCGATGGCTCTGACCCCCTGTTGCATCCGGTTTTGAACCTGGCCTTGAATACTGACCGGGAAGATGTTTGGCTGATCGATTTTAGCCGCTTGCGTACCGCCGATGATGTGCAGCCTCTAAGCAGGATCTTAGAAGATCGCAGTGTGGTCAAGGTTATGTATAAAGCAAAGCAAGGTATTCGCTTCTTGCGCAGCTTGGGTTTGAAACCCAATGGGACCTGGTTTGACCCATATTTAGCGGCTCAACTCCTTGCCACCCCATCTGGACCTGCTTCTTATGACTTTGGTTCAATCGTTAAGTTTTATTTGGACTATGAAGCCAAAGCCTGGATCGAATATGGACCGCTCTATGGGGATTCCCCGCTTTTGGCGTTTTCTCAAGCGGTTTCGTTATTATTGCCTTTGCGGAGTCGCATGGTACAAGATCTGGTTAGCAATGGTTTGGTCGAAGTAGCGAAATTGGAATTCGATTGTATCCACGCAGTCGTCGATATGGAACATACCGGCATGTATTTAAATGCCGAGGCCATGGAGGCATTGGGCCGTGAAATCAAACAACAAATCAGTGTTTTAGAAGAAAAATTGGTACCTTTTTTAGGACAACGCAAACAACAGATGAATCTTCTGGGTGGCGCAGAGGTCAGCGATATCAACCTCGACAGCCCAGAACAGTTACGGGCAGCTTTACAAAGGAAGGGCATCGCTGCACAGGATACGAATCGGCATACACTGAATCGATTGGCTCAAGAACACCCGGAAGTTGCAGATTTACTAGAGTATCGAAAACTGAGTAAACAGCTTAACACCTTCATCGATACCCTGCCGAAATTTATCCACCCCGTTTCCGGCCGTGTCCATTCTCACTATGAGCAAGTGGGTTCTTCCAGTGGTAGGTTTTCCTGCTCATCACCCAATATTCAGCAAACCCCGCGAGATCTTGCCTTTCGGGCCTGTTGGCAAGCCCCTCCCGGACGGATCTTAGTGATAGCCGATTACTCCCAGATCGAATTACGGGTGGCAGCAGAAATGGCGCAAGATGCGCGAATGATCAAGGCGTATCAGCAGGGAGAAGATCTGCATCGTCTGACCGCTTCTTTGGTTTCCGGGGTGCCGATGCCCTTGGTTGACAAACAACAACGTCAAGCTGCTAAAGCGATCAACTTCGGCTTGATTTTCGCCATGGGAGCAAGAGGCTTGCAGAGTTATGCCCAAGATACCTATGGTGTTGAAATGAGCTTACAACAAGCGGAGCAATTCCGTCAGCGATTTTTTCAAGCGTATCGCGGCATAGATCGTTGGCACAAGCGAGTTCGTGAAGAAGATGCCCAAAAAAAACGAGATGGCCTACCTTCCGAGACGCGCACCCTCACCGGCAGACGCTATATTTGGTCTGGCCAAGCCGGTGTTGCCGGTTTGTATAATATGCCGGTGCAAGGCAGTGCGGCCGATATCACCAAAAAAGCATTGGGCTTGATCATGGAAGAAAATCGAAATCCCGAGTGGCATCTCGTTGCTTGTGTTCATGATGAAATTCTCATGGAAGTACCCGAAGAACAAAAGATCGAGGCTCAGTATTTTCTGCAACGGCAAATGGAACGAGCAGGAAAAGCGATCTTACGCTCGGTTCCGGTCGTGGCAGAATCGAATATCGGCCACTCCTGGGCTGAAGCAAAATAAAGAAAACGCCTTCTCAACATTGAGGAGGCGTTTTGGTATTAAGTTTTCTGTAATGCTGAAACTGTTTTATTTTGCCACTGCTTACTGTGGTATCGGAACGCGCTCAAAATAGCAGCGGCACTCCACCCGACCGGTATCGCCAAGGCGATACCCCAGAAACCAATTTGAGGAATTGAGGCTAAAAGGTAGGCAGTTCCCACCCGCACCCCTAAATCGGTCAATCCGCAAATCATCGAATAAACCGAATCCCCGGAACCTCTTAAAACAGCGGTATTGCAACCAAGATACGAGAATATCACTAGGAAGGGAGCATAAATTTTAAGGAAGTTACTTCCTCTTGTTATGATTTCAACTTCGGAAGCATTGATGAATATCCCGATCAGTTTCGGTCCCAGTAAAAAAATGACAACTGCTGTGATCAGGCTAATAATACTGGTCATCCTGACCAAGGATTTTCGTCCTTCTTCGACCCGGTCGATTCGTTTGGCACCCATGTTCTGTCCAACAAAAGTAGCCAAGGCTTGAGTGAAATTTCCTGAGGGCAGATGCGCTAATCCTTCGAGTCTGGCGGCAGCCGTATAAGCGGCCATATTCAACGCTCCAAAACTGTTGATCAGGCTTTGCATCAAAATGAAGCCTAAATGAACGACCGAACTCTGTAAGGCACCTGGGATGCCAATGCGCAAAATGTCACGCAGCAAGGCCGGTGCAAAAACGAATTCGCCTTTGTGAAAGCGAAAATAATCGATTTTGGCGGTAACATAGAGAAAGCATAGCAAAGCCGAAACGCCTTGGGCAATCAGAGTCGCCCATGCTACGCCGGCAACACCCCACCCCAGAACAGCGACAAAGTATAAATCTAAGAGGGTGTTGATCACACTGGAGATAATCAAAAAATAAAGAGGAGTCCGGGAGTCCCCCAATGCGCGTAGGATTGAAGCGAAGGTATTATAGGTGAACAAAAAAATAAGGCCGTAAAAATAAATACTCATGTAACGTGAGGCATCATTCATGATCTCAACTGGAACTCTGATCATTTGCAGCATTTGACGGTGAAACAACACCCCAATGCCGGTCATCAGCAAAGCCATAGCAAACTGCAAGATCAAGGTCGTAGATATCGTGGCCTTGATTTTTCCAGTCAGCTTGGCTCCAAATAATTGTGAGATGACGATGCCGGCTCCCATGGTCAAACCCATAGCTACGGCAATCAAAAGATTGATCAAAGGACCGCTGGTTCCGACTGCTGCTAAGGCATGTGCCCCAACAAATCGTCCAACCACGATCGAGTCCACAAGGTTATAAAATTGCTGAAATAGATTTCCTATGAGCATAGGCATCCCGAAAACCACAATATGGGGAAGTGGCTTTCCTTGAGTCATATCTCGCAAAGGATCACACGCTTTCTTGTTCTGCTTTTTGCAAATTCGTTGCCATGCGTTCTAAATAGCGATGCAGGGTTTCGATTTCCTCATCGGTGAAATCACCATAGGTCAACGCTTCAATGTCGTGGAAAATGTTACAAATCTCATGCAACATATCTTGACCTTTCTCGGTCAAATAAGTGCGGACCACCCGCCGGTCTTTTTCATCGGCGCGGCGTACAATCAATTGGGCTTGTTCCATACCGGTTAAAATGCTGGTCGCAGTTGCAGGCTCTATATTGCAACTTTCTGCTATCTCTTTTTGCATGGATCCAGCATTATCGGACAAGAAATGAAGAATTTTCGGTTGGGCACTGCTCAATCCCAATGTAGCGAACCGGTTTGTGGTTGCTCGCCAGTGACTGCGAAATACTTTTCCCAAAGCAACGTGTAGATCTTTGTTTTTCATGGTCCATCCTCTCCTTATCTCTCTATAGGGTAGTTAGATATTTCATTATAGAACAAAGGTGAACGTTTGTCAAGAAATGCAGCGAAAGGTTCGTGTTATTGTCCGTGAAAGTCCTAACAATCTACACTTGACACGAGAACATAGCGGAGTATACAATGAAAGAATAGAAAACCATCGGAGGTTGTTTGGATGAATATTGAACAGTACCAATCTTATTATCGCAGCTTTGCCGATTATCGGGTCGATAAATTAAAGCTTTTACAAGAATCGGGGGTGCAGGTGTATCCCGAACGTTTTCCAGTATCACATACATTGAAAGAGGCCTTTGATCTACCGGACGGCACTTCAAACGTCAGACTGGCTGGGCGAGTCATTTCAGTACGAAAAATGGGTAAGATCACCTTTGCTCACCTTCAAGATGTTCAAGGCAAACTGCAGTTTGTGTTAAAAAAGAACACCTTGGAAGATCAATATGATTTCTTCCATAAAACCGTGGATATCGGCGACTTCTTAGGAGTAGAAGGCGAAATGTTCACGACCAACAGCGGTGAACGGTCTTTGCAGGTCGCCCAGTATACCTTTTTGGGGAAAGCCTTACGAGAAATGCCGGAAAAATGGCACGGACTGGCAGACCAAGAGTTGCGATATCGGCAGCGTTATCTGGATTTGATTTCCAACCAAGAAAGCAAAAATGTTTTTCTGATGCGTTCCAAAATGCTTAGCACCATTCGTCGTTTCTTAGAAACACGTGGCTTTTTAGAAGTGGAAACGCCGATTCTAACCAATAAAGCCTCGGGAGCCTTGGCAACGCCTTTCTTGACGCATCATAAAGCACTCGATATCGATGTCTACTTGCGCATTGCACCGGAGACCTATTTGAAGCGTCTGATCGTTGGCGGATTCCAACATGTCTTCGAAGTCTCGCGTTGTTTCCGCAATGAAGGCATCAGTCCGGTACATTTACAGGACTTTACCATGATTGAAGGGTATAGTGCCTACTTTAATTATCAAGATAATATGGAAATGTTGCGTGCCATGATCTTGACCATTTTACAGGAATTGTTCGGTTCTACGACGCTTACGATCGGTGACAAGGAAATCGACTTCGCTCAAGAGTGGCCGGTCGTATCCTTCCGAGAACTGATTCTCAAGGACACCGGCATCGATATCGATGATCATTCGGACGGACCATCTCTACTCAAGGCCATCCGCAGCAAGGGTATCCGCTTAGAACATGAGAGTTTAGAGAGTTTGGGTAAGGGCAACCTCATTGACCAACTCTACAAGAAAGTCAGTCGTCCCTTTATGATTTCACCGGTCTTTCTGACGTGTCACCCCATTGACTTATCTCCCTTGGCACGACGCAACGATACCGATGAGCAAATCACCGACCGTTTCCAATTGGTGGTCAACGGAGCTGAGATCATCAATGCCTATTCCGAATTGGTCGACCCGGTGGATCAACGCATACGTTTAGAATCTCAATCAGAATTACGCAGCCGCGGAGATGCTGAAGCCATGCCTTTGGATGAGGATTACCTGAAAGCCATGGAATACGGCATGCCACCGATTTCAGGGTGGGGCATGGGTATCGACCGCTTATTGCAAGTGTTACTCAATTTAGAAAACATACGGGACGGAGTTCTGTTCCCGCTGATGCGGCCTTTGGAGGACGAACAACAGCCTTAAATATGAAGGAGGTGAAAGCAAAATGCGATTTCTGGGACGCATCACAGATCGGCAAGTCACCGGCGAAGATTTAGGACTGGTCCAACGGATATCACGCTTCGGTGCTCGCGGGGTGATTATCAACGATCAAGGGAAAATTGCTTTAATGTATTTAAGCAAGATGCGAATCTATAAATTGCCCGGCGGGGGAATGCTCTACGGTGAAACAAAAGAAGACGCCTTTATCCGTGAGGTCCGGGAGGAAACCGGATTCCCAGTTGAAATCTTGACCGAACTGGGCAGTATTGAAGAACATAAAGCCAGAAATCACTATTTGCAACACTCCTATTGTTTTGTGGCCCGAGTCAGTGGTCCTTCGGTAGGTAGCGATCTAAGCGCGAATGAGCGCCGATTAGGCTTTCAACTGCGGTGGTTCACACCCAAGCAAGCCAGTTTCCGTATGCAGAAGAATCAATGCCTAGATTACACCATGAAGTATATCTTATTACGCGACCGCATTATTTTGCGGGAGGGACTGCTTTGGCTCAAAAAAAATCGCCCTATAGAAGAAAAGCAGGAATGAACAACCGGATAATCGAATAAAAAAAGCACTGCCGATTTAGAATTGTAGAGTGGGGGAGGAAACAGCCATGTTTGGTTTTGGTATGGATGTCGGGATTGATTTAGGGACAGCCAGTGTTCTGGTTTCCATTAAAAATAAAGGGATTGTCTTAAACGAACCTTCTGTTGTCGCTGTCGATCGTGATACCGGAAAGCCCTTGGCGATTGGTGAAGAAGCGCGTCAGATGATTGGACGCACCCCGGGGAACATTATTGCCGTTCGACCGATGCGTGAAGGGGTCATTGCCGATTACGATGTGACCCAACAAATGTTACAACACTTTATTCGCAAAGTCTGTGGCAATAATCGCTTTTTCGGACCTAGACTCATGATCGGGGTTCCTTCGGGAATCACCACCGTGGAACAACGGGCCGTATTGGAAGCCGCCAATGAAGCCGGTGCACGTCAAACCTTTTTGATCGAAGAACCCTTAGCTGCCGCTTTGGGGGCCGGAATCGATGTTGCCAAACCCAACGGCGCCATTGTGGTTGATATTGGTGGTGGCACGACCGACGTAGCTGTGATCTCTTTGGGTGGGATCGTGGTTTCCGAGGCCGCTCGTGTGGCCGGGGACAAATTAGATGAATCCATTATTCGCTTTATGCGCAATGAATATCGTCTTCTCATCGGTGAACGCACCGCGGAAGATATTAAGATCCAAGCCGGAACTGCCTTCCCGGGTTCGCGGGAAGTCTACTTAGAAGTACGCGGTCGCGATTTAGTGACCGGCTTACCAAAGAATGTGACTATTACCTCGCACCAGGCTATGACTGCCATGCAAGAAACCATCGACAGCATTGTTAGTTTGGTAAAAACGGTTTTAGAGAGAACCCCTCCGGAACTGGCAGCCGATATCATGGACAGAGGCATTATCATGACCGGTGGCGGAGCCCTCATCGATGGCCTAGATAAATTGATGACCCAAGAAACAGGCATCCACACCTATGTGGCGGAGAACCCCATTGAATGTGTTGGTTTAGGTACTTGTATTGCCTTAGATTCATTGAACTTCTTAGAGAAGAACCTAATCAGCAGCCGCAGACGCTAAAAAAAAACGAACCCGAGATGCTCCTAAAAATGGAGGATCTCGGGTTTTTCTATTAGGTTGATTAAAATACTTCCATAATAATTGGCAAAATCACGGGGGTGCGTTCGGTCTTCTCAAAAAGGTAACCGCTCAAAGCGTCTCTGAGTGTATTCGCCATTAGGGTCAAGTTGGTATTACCCATTTGAATTTGCTCGGCAATAATTCCCTTGGTCAATTGACGAATATCACGAATTAACTCTTCGGATTCTTTAACATAGATGAAACCGCGGGTCAACACTTCAGGACCGGTCAAAATATTTTTGTGCGCAGTATCCATGGCCATGACCACGGTTAAAGTGCCATCCATCGAAAGTTGTAAGCGGTCGCGGAGCACGGCACTGCCCACATCGCCAATGCCGATTCCATCAACATAAATCGGCCCGGCATTGACGGAACCTACTTTTCGCAAGCCTTCGTCGGAGATTTCGATCACGTCGCCGAGTTCTGCCGAATAGCTGCGATCACGCGGGATCCCCATTTCTTCTGCTAGGCGGATCATACTGGCTTGGTGACGATACTCCCCATGGAAGGGAATCAGATACTTAGGTTGAACTAGGTTAAGGATCATCTTAATTTCTTCGCGGCTTCCGTGACCGGAAACGTGTACGTCGGCCATGCCTTGGTGAATCACGGTGGCGCCACATCGATATAAACCATCGATAACCCGATTGACCAAACGTTCATTGCCCGGAATGGGAGAAGAAGACATGATCACCAGATCTCCTTCGCGAATATTAACTTTTTGGTGACTTTGAGCTGCCATACGGGTCAAGCCGGCTAAGGGTTCCCCTTGTGAACCGGTAGAAACGATCAGCAGTTCATTGTCTTTGTAAGAATTGATATTCTCAATGGGAATGTAATTCTTATCAGTGAATTTCAAGTAGCCTAACCGGGCTGCGATCTCAATGTTATTGATCATGCTGCGTCCCACTGCAGAAACTTTTCGACCAAACTTTTCTGCAACATCAAAGACTTGCTGGATCCGGTGGAGGTTTGAAGCGAACGTAGCTACAAAGATGCGACTCTCGGTGTGAGTACGCAACATTTCTTCAAAGGTACGGCCGACAATGCGTTCCGATTTGGTGTACCCTTCTCGTTCGGCATTGGTGGAGTCGATCATCAGAGCCATGACCCCTTCTTGACCATAAGCTGCTAGTTTTTGCAAATTAAACGTAGGGCCACTGACCGGGGTTTGATCGATTTTAAAATCTCCGGTATGAATCAAGATGCCGCTCGGGGTGCGAATGGCCAACGAGAAACTGTCGGGAATGGAATGATTGTTTTGGATAAACTCAATCTTAAAAGAACGACCCAATTGGATGATATCTCCGTTTTTGATCGTATGAGTTTCTGCATTGACCTTGTGCTCTTTGAGTTTGTTGCTCAATAACCCTAAGGTCAATCCGGAGCCATAAATCGGCACCTGAATTTCCTTGAGTAAATAAGCCACAGCTCCGATATGATCTTCATGACCATGGGTCAAGCACATGCCCTTGATCAAATCCTTGTGTTCTATGAGGTACGAAAAATTAGGGATGATATAGTCAATTCCGGGCATATCGTCGCCCGGGAACTTCAATCCGGCATCAATAATCATGATCTCTTGGCCGAAGCGAAGTACCGACATGTTCTTCCCGATTTCGGCGACTCCCCCTAGGGGAATGAGTTGTAGTTTGTTTTGTTTCTTTGCCATACTTCCTCCTTTTTTGCTCAAACATCCTTATCTATATTTTACTCTGTATTGACTATTTTAACAACAGCTATTTTCACAATTTTGATATTTTTATGAACATTTTATATAGAAAAGGATATATTGAGCTCACTGTCGAATTTTTTAATGTTAAATTTTAGCTAAGAATTACCCTGTCAGGAGGCAACCATGCTAACCTTTCAATCTGTCAGTAAGACTTATAAAAATCAAGTTTGTGCATTGGATGATGTATCCTTTACCATAGAACGCGGAGAATTTGTTTATTTGGTCGGTCCAAGCGGGGCAGGCAAATCCACCATTCTCCGATTATTGACTGCAGAAGAAAAACCAACCTCCGGTCAAATCATCATAGAAAACCAGGTGGTCAACCGATTGCGCCGGAGCCGAATATCGGCTTTGCGACGCCGTCTGGGAGTCGTCTTTCAAGACTTTCGTCTCTTGCCCAATAAGACTGTACATGAAAATGTTGCTTTTGCCATGCAAGTGGTGGAAGCTCCTGTCGCTACGATCCGCACCCGAGTCCCCTTGCTTTTGGAACTAGTTGGACTAAGCGGTCGTCATAATTCGTATCCGAATCAACTCTCTGGTGGAGAACAACAGCGGGTTGCTCTAGCCCGAGCTTTGGCCAATGATCCCGGGATCCTGATCTGCGATGAGCCGACCGGCAATTTAGACCCGGCTACCTCATGGGAAATCATGCGTTTGTTGAGTTTGGTCAACGAACGGGGAATGACGATTCTCATGGCGACTCATGATAGCGAAATGGTGAATCGGATGAAACACCGAGTCATTGTAATTGAAAACGGTAAAAAGGTCAGAGACCGTGTGGAAGGGGGATACCTTAATTGAAACCCCATACCATCGCTTATTATTTCAGAGAAGCGTTTCATGATATGCGTCACAACGGCGGCATGATGTTTGCATCGGTCGGTATTACCTTAGTCATGTTCATTATACTTGGTTTTTTTATGCTTGTTACTGCCAATCTAGAGTATATGGCTAAGGACGTAGAAGGCAAGCTTGAAATAACGGCGTATTTGAAAGACGAGATCTCGCAAGAACGCATCGCTGCATTAACCCAAGAAATCGCTCTCGTTCCCGGGGTCAAATCCAGCACATTCGTCTCCAACAGCGAAGCTCTGCAACGCTTAGGCGAACGGTTGGGAGATCGCAAAGATCTCTTGGCATCCTATGAAGCCGACAATCCTCTACGTCATTCCTTTGAAGTATATGCAACCGAAGGTGATAAAGTGATAGCCCTCGCGGAAGGCCTGCAAAAACTGCAAGGGATCGCTGAAGTCCGCTATGGCAGAGAAGAAGTGGAGAAGCTGATGAGCATGACCCAGGCCTTGCGCATTGGGATGTTGCTCTTGGTGGCGGGGCTCTCGGTAGCAACCTTATTTGTCTTGATGAATACGATTCGGCTTACTGTTTATGCTCGGAGGCAGGAAATACAAATCATGAAATTTGTTGGTGCCTCAGATTGGTTCATACGCTGGCCCTTCCTTCTTCAGGGGATGTTGTTAGGGTTATTGGGAGCCTTGGTAGCAGGCGGAGTCTTATTTTTACTTTATTCGCGATTGAATCAATATGTAGCCGTTGAGATCCCCTTTCTGCCCTTGATCCCCATGATGCCTTATTTGTTACATCTAATTCGAAATCTAGCGCTTGGTGGAATTATAATCGGTTTCTACGGTAGTATGATGTCCTTGGGACGCTATTTGAACGTATAAGGAGGGTGAATCACTTGAAACGATCAAAATGGATCCTAATGCTCTTGATTTGCAGTTTGATTCTGGTTCATCCATGGGTTTTTGCCGATGAAATCGACGATTACGAAGATGCTTTGGAAGCGGCGAATGCCCAAAAGCAAGATCTTTGGGGTAAAATCCAATGGGCAGAGCAACAGACCAACAGCATCCTTTACGAATTATCGGTGGTGGACTGGGAATTGGATTGGACCGAGAATCAAATCACCGAGATCACCGGTTCGAAGAATGTGGTCAATATGAACATCCAAGCCGGTAATATCCAATTAGAAGAACTTAATCGGCAAATTGCTGCTCAAGATCAGGTCTCGAGGCAGCGCTTACGCTCACTATATGAAAATGGAAGTATCAGTTATTTAGAAGTTTTCTTTGGTAGCACTTCATTTAGTGAGTTCTTGACTCAGTTTGAACAGATCACACAGCTTTTTCAGAAAGATATAGAGATTTTAGAAACGCAACAAAAGCTAAGGGCTGAACAAGAAGCTGCTAATCAACAATTAAAAGCCAATTATGACTACTTGGCCTCGTTGGAGTATCAAGCACAGGTCCGAGAAACAGAATTATCGGATAAACGCGTTGAGCGAAGTCTACTTATGGACAATATTTTGAGCCAGAAAGAATACTGGTTGCAAGCCTATGAGGAGTTTGAACGACAAGCCGTTGCATTAGAAGCAACGATTCGAGAGTTGCAAAAACAAAATCAAGGTCCAAGTTACGGCACCGGAGTCTATTCCTGGCCGGTTCCCAGCACTCACAGAACCACCGATGAGTTCGGTTGGCGCGATGACCCCTTTGGTGGTTATAATACGAATTTCCATGGAGGTCTCGATATTGCCGGGTATTATGGAGCCGAGATCAAATCCGTTGACGGAGGTACCATCATCTATGCCGGGTGGAATTCCGGGGGTTATGGTAATCTAGTTATGGTCGACCATGGCAATGGCATTGTCACCTTGTATGGTCATTGCTCCGAGATTTTAGTAGACGTTTGGGATGTTGTCGATCGAGGAGATGTGATCGCTTTGGTTGGCAGCACCGGTTGGAGCACCGGGCCTCACTTACATATTGAATTCCGTGTAGACGGAGAACGTGTAAATCCAAGAGATTATATCGGCTGGTAAAGTCAAAAGATAAGGAGCTTACCATGAACGAAAACGAAGTTAAAGTCGATCAAGTGGAGACGATGCCGAGTGTAACTCCGAAAAAGAAACTCAACGAAACCCCTGTTTTGTTTTTCCTTGGGTGTGTTTTGGTAGCAGCCGCTTTGGTTTTCAATGGATATCAACTATGGCGCCGGACCCAACTCGTCAACACCCCCGGTCAAGGAAATGCACAAGATAACACGGCTTTAATCACCGAATTGATCAGCCAAGACGAGGAACTCTATGCTTTTTTAGAAGCATACCAGTATGTATCGGTCAATTCTACTTTAGAGCCCAATAACGAGGCCTTGATTGATGGTGCCATAGATGGCATGCTGAAAACCTTAGGTGATGATTATGCTTCTTATTATGAAGCGGACGACTTTGCTATGAAGATGGATGATCGAAGCGGTTTTTACTCTGGGATTGGCGCTTCCGTTATCACCAGCGGAGGCTATATCACTATTGTACAACCCTATGAAAATTCACCGGCCAAAGCAGCCGGACTGCAAACCGGGGATCAAATCTTAGCGGTAGATGGTACCGATGTGGTCGGTTGGTCTACGCAAGACGGAATCGTTTTAGTGCGCGGTGAAGTTGGCACCGATGTGGTGTTGACGATCCGAAGACCCGGGCAAAAAGACGATTTTGAAGTCAGCATCACGCGAGCTTTAGTCGAAACGATTACCGTTACCGGTAGTATGACTGAAGAGGGTATTGCGACGATCATCATATCATCGTTTAACGATCAAACCGGCAAACAACTTCAGTCTTACATTGAGGACTTCCGTGCCCAAGGAATGAAAGGGCTCATCCTTGATTTACGTAATAATGGAGGTGGCACACACACCGGTGTGGTGGAAAGTGCCAAACTCGTGGTTCCCGAAGGCAAGATCTTCTCTATTACCTATGCCAACGGGTATACAAACGAAGAGTTCTCCACCCTCAAAGACCGTGGCTTTCCCATGGTGGTATTAGTCAATCAATACAGCGCCAGCGCTTCCGAAGTCTTAGCAGGCGCTTTGCAAGACAGCGGTGTCCCTTTAGTAGGGGTTCAGACCTATGGTAAAGGGGTAGGACAGAGCTCTAGCGGTTTGAGCAACGGGTCCGGGTTAACCTTCACCACCAGCAATTGGTACACGCGTGACGGAAACTGGGTAGCCGGAGTGGGATTGAAACCAGATATCATCATTGTTTCTCCAAGCTTCCCATTAGGGGTCATTGAAAACGAAAAAATCAAAACCAGCGATCTTCAGTTGTTGCAAGTCAAATTAACGGCCTTAAGGTTTCCTGTTACAGAAGAAAGCTTTGGTGATCTGACCCAACAAGCCATAGCGGCGTATCAAGAATCGGTGGGTCTAACCCCCAGCGGCAATTTGGATCTGGACACCGTGCAGCAACTCAATGCTGACTGTTATGCCTTGCCGGAAGCCGACACCGACATCCAGTGGCAAACTGCACTAAATACACTCATAGAGCTCATAGAAGATTAATTTTGAAGATCAAATAGAAAACCGCCAGACAGGAGCGTGGATCATGGCCTTATTTGAACTGCATTCTCCTTATCAACCCGCCGGCGACCAACCCAAGGCCATTGAAAAAATGGTGCAAGGTGTTGAGCAAGGGTACCGAGGGCAAACCCTGTTGGGCGTCACCGGATCGGGCAAAACCTTTGCCATTGCCAACGTGATCGCCCAAACCCAAAAACCGACCTTGGTTTTGGCACACAATAAGATTCTGGCAGCTCAACTTTGTAGTGAGTTCAAAGAATTCTTTCCCAACAATGCTGTGGAATATTTCGTTTCCTACTATGATTATTATCAACCGGAAGCCTATATCCCCCAAACCGATACCTACATTGAAAAAGACAGTTCGATCAATGAAGAAATCGACAAACTACGCCATGCCGCTACTACCGCCTTGCTCTCTCGCCGCGATGTTATCATCGTGGCTTCTGTTTCTTGTATCTACGGCTTGGGTTCACCGGCAGAATATTTGAATCTCCACTTGCACTTAGAAGTGGGGGAGACGATTCGCCGCGATGACATCTTACGACGCTTGGTCGCCATCCAATACCAACGCAACGAAATCGATTTTCAGAGGGGACGGTTCCGCGTCCGCGGTGACACCTTAGAAGTAATCCCCGCCAACACATCTGAATTTGCCTACCGCATTGAAATGTTCGGAGACGAAGTCGAACGTATCTCACACGTTAATATTATTACCGGAGAAGTTTTGGAAACCCCGACCGCTATCGACATTTTCCCGGCTAGCCACTATGTGACTTCCGAAGAAAATGTTAAACGTGCCATAGCAGATATTGAAGCCGAATTGGAAGAGCGTATTGCCTGGTTCAAAGAACGCGATCTTCTGGTAGAAGCTCAGCGCATTAAGCAGCGAACCGAATACGATTTGGAAATGCTCATGGAAATGGGCTTCTGCAGCGGAATTGAGAATTACTCCAGACCCCTTTCAGGGCGGATGCCCGGTAGTGCTCCCGACGTGTTACTAGATTATTTTCCCGATGACTTCTTGTTGGTGGTTGACGAATCACATGTCAGCATTCCCCAGGTTCGGGGGATGTATGCCGGTGACCGAGCGCGTAAAGAAAAGCTGATCGAATACGGTTTCCGTCTGCCATCGGCGTTTGACAATCGCCCCTTGACCTTTAACGAATTTGAAGCGCGCTTCAAACAAGCGGTCTTTGTCTCGGCAACACCGGGGCCGTATGAAGCAGAACATAGTCAGCAGACGGTAGAAATGATCATTCGACCCACCGGTCTAATCGACCCAACCTTGAGTATTCGGCCCACCATGGGTCAGATCGATGACCTTTTGGCGGAAATCAAAAAACGCACGGCCGTAGATGAACGAGTGCTTGTGACGACACTGACCAAGAAAATGGCTGAAAATCTCACCGAGTATCTCGGTCAACTCGGTGTCAAAGTTCGCTATTTGCATCATGATATTGACGCTTTGGAGCGCATGGAGATTATCCGCGATTTGCGCTTGGGTGTGTTCCATGTTTTGGTGGGAATCAACCTTTTACGTGAGGGATTGGATTTGCCGGAAGTCAGCTTTATTGCAATCTTGGATGCCGACAAAGAAGGCTTCTTGCGATCAGATCGTGCCTTGATTCAGACAATAGGCCGGGCAGCGCGTAACGTGAACGGAACCGTGTTCCTCTACGCCGATAAAATCACCGACTCTATGAGACGAGCGATTGACGAAACCAACCGCCGCCGTCAAATTCAATTAGACCACAACCTGAAATACAACATCACCCCGGTAACCATCCGTAAAGATGTTCGCTCCGTCATCGACGGGATCGATCGTTCCGAGAGTGGTCAAGGCTTAAGTAAAGAAGCGATTAAGAAGATGGGCAAACGTGAATTACAAGAACTAATCACCCGTTTAGAGCGTGAAATGAAATCTGCGGCGAAAGCTTTAGAATTTGAAGAAGCTGCCAGAATTCGCGATGTTTTAATTGAATTGCGCACAACTGTGTAAGTTCAATCATCTTTCTGCAACTTTTCAGTAAAAAATAGCGGTTCAACCTCCTTGCATTTCCAACGTCATTTGTTATAATAGGAGGGAGTTGCGAAAATTCGCATCATTTTTTTGCTTTTTAGAAAAAGTGCAATACCAATCGGTTGGAATTAGAAGGAGGATATTATGGAAATCAAATCTCAGAGTCAAGAAAAGTATTACGTGACCCTTACCGTGGAACTTTCCCCCGAGGAAGTGGAAAGCGGTTTGGCCCGAGCCTATAAAAAAGTGGTTCGTCAGATCAATGTGCCCGGTTTCCGCAAAGGAAAATTTCCCCGTCCCATGCTGGAAGCACGCTACGGCGTAGAAGTGCTCTATGATGATGCTATTGATGCGTTATTACCGGAAGCCTATGACTTCATTCTCAACGAAACCAAGTTGGAACCGATCGATCGTCCCGAAGTTGACGTTGTCACCTTTGAAAAGGGTCAACCGGCAACCGTGAAATTCGTTGTCACCGTTCCCCCCACCGTAGCCTTAGGTGAATATAAAGATCTCGTGGTCGAAATCACTCCGACCGAAGTCACCGAAAAAGAAGTCGATGCAGAATTGGCCCGTTTACAAAACGAGCACTCTCGTCTGGTTCCGGTTGAAGAAGGTTCCGCTCAAATGGGCGATTTTGTTAAACTCAACTTTGACGGTTCCGTAGACGGAGTTCCCTTCGACGGCGGCAAGGCCGAAAATTACGAACTAGAATTAGGTAGCAATTCATTTATTCCCGGATTTGAAGGTCAATTGGCCGGCCATGGATTGAATGAAGACATCACCGTCAATGTTACTTTCCCGGAAAGTTATCATGCAGCCGAATTAGCCGGCAAACCGGCTGTATTCCTCTGCCAACTGACTGAAATTCGACGCAAAGAAGTTCTCCCTTTAGATGATGACTTTGCCAAAGATGTTTCCGATGTGGAAACCTTAGAAGAATTGAAAGCTCAACTTCATAAGAACTTGACTGAAGCAGCCGAAGTCAAAGACAAAGAAGCACGTCGCGAAGCAATCTTAACCAAAGTGGTTGAAAATGCCAGCGTGGAAATTCCCGAAGTCATGATCGAACGTCAAGCCGAGCAAATGTTGAAAAACTTTGAGAATTCTCTGATGCGTCAAGGGTTGAAATTGGCCGATTATCAAAACATTTTGGGGAAAACCGAAGCAGATATGAAAGCGGACTTCCACCCACAAGCAGAAAAAGCCGTACGCCACACCCTCGTCATTGACGAAGTAACTAAAGTAGAAAACATTACTGCCAATGAAGAAGAAATTGACGAATACTTAACTGAAATCGCAAAATCGTATCAAATGGAATTGGAAGCTTTCAAGGGTATAGTCAATGCCCAAGGTATGCTTCCCCAAATGATGTCGGAAGTCAACTACAAGAAAACCATAGACTTTTTAGTTGGAAAATAGAAATATGTGAGGAGACCTATGCCAAAAGGAATTCGAGACGATAAGAAGCAGTTCAACTGTTCCTTCTGCGGCAAATCGCAGGATCAGGTTCGCAAATTAGTCGCCGGAAACGGAGTATTCATCTGTAATGAATGCATCGATTTGTGCAATGAAATCTTGGAAGATGAATTCAAGAATGATCCGAAAGCCGTTATGGATATAGAAGAACTGATGAAACCGATGGAGATCAAGCAAAACTTAGATCAATATGTCATCGGTCAAGAAGAAGCCAAGAAAGCGCTTTCTGTTGCTGTCTACAATCATTACAAGAGGATTCAGCAGAGAAGCATCAGTGAAGGGTATAAAGGGCGAGACAAGAAGAAACAAAAGAAAAAAGAAGAAGATGCCGAACTACAGAAAAGTAATGTTCTGTTGTTAGGTCCCACGGGCGTAGGCAAGACCTATTTAGCCCAGACCTTGGCGCGGATTCTCAACGTACCCTTTGCTATTTCAGATGCGACAACCTTAACGGAAGCCGGCTACGTAGGTGAAGACGTCGAGAATATCCTGCTACGCTTGATCCAAGCAGCCGATTACGACCTTGAAAAAGCAGAGCGCGGTATCATCTACATCGATGAAATCGATAAAATCAGCCGTCGCAGCGAAAACCGCAGCATCACGCGTGATGTCTCTGGAGAAGGTGTGCAACAAGCTTTGCTGAAAATCCTGGAGGGGACCATCTCCAATGTTCCACCGCAAGGCGGACGCAAACTGCCGCACCAGGAATTCATCCAATTAGACACGACCAACATCCTCTTTATTGTGGGTGGTGCGTTTGACGGACTGGAGAAAATCATTGAAAGCCGAGTTGGCAAGAACACCATTGGTTTTGGTTCTGAAGTTCGAGCTGCCAAAGAAATGGGTTATAATGAACTGATTCACAAAACCATTCCGGCAGATCTGATTAAGTTTGGTCTGATTCCCGAGTTGGTCGGACGAATCCCGGTGATTGCAACGTTAGAAAGCCTAAACGAAGACGCGCTAATCCGTATCTTGACCGAACCCAAAAACGCCCTGGTCAAGCAGTATCAACAACTTTTCGGACTTGACGGTGTCGATGTGGAATTTACACAGGATGCTTTGAAACAAGTGGCCAAAGAAGCGATCCAGCGTAACACCGGTGCGCGAGGCTTACGTGCGATTATGGAAAATGTGCTGATGAACATTATGTTCGAAGTACCTTCTCGTCATGACGTGAGAAAAGTCATTATCGATGATGCCGTTATGCGTAAAGAAAAGCCTCCCGTTCTTCTGCTCGTTAACGAAGTGGAAGAACAACAAACCTTGGTTGTAAATCAAGGCGAATAAGAAATTACTACTCTCATTCCATGGGAGTAGTTTTTTTTGTGCATTTTTCATCTTGCGTTCTTGATTAAATTCATTTATAATAGTTTTAGTTGAGCTATTTCACGTTTTAACGAAGAAAAAAGCCTAACTAAGAAGAATTAGCACTTATTAAAGGAGGATATTGGATTGAACATTAGCGACAAATTTGCCGCCTTATCCAATATGATTGGCAATACCCCCCTATTGGAAGTCTCTTTGAAATACAAGGGAGAACTACGGAAGATCTATGTTAAGGCTGAGTTTTATAACCTGACCGGTAGTATCAAAGACAGAGTTGCTCTGCACTGCATGCATAAGGCGTATGCCAATGGAGCTATCCAACCTGGAGATGTGATTTCTGAAGCCACCAGCGGTAACACCGGTATAGCCTTTTCGGCTATTGGAACTTTTTTAGGACATAAGGTTATTGTTTACATGCCCGACTGGATGAGCAGTGAACGCAAAAACCTAATCGCCAGTTATGGTGCGGAAATTCGGTTAGTCAGTGTGGAAGAAGGCGGATTTTTGGGCAGCATTGCCAAAACCCAAGAACTCTGTAAAGAAGGTTGCGTTTACTTGCCTTGTCAGTTCTCCAATGAAGACAACTCTGAAGCCCATTTTTGCTCTACCGGACCCGAAATTGTCAAACAGTTAGAGAAATTCGGTTTACTTCCCGATGCCATTGTTGCGGGTGTAGGAACTGGCGGCACTGTTATGGGGGTTGGACATTTTATGAAACACATCAACCCCAATACTAAATTATACCCAGTGGAGCCTGAAAGCTCACCTACCATAAGAACGGGGCACAAAGTGGGCAAACATCGGATTGCCGGCATCTCCGATGAATTCATTCCTGCTTTACTAAAGTTGGATCAAATTGACGGCATTATTGATGTTGACGATGGTGATTCCATTATCATGGCGCAAATGATCTCTCGCCAACTCGGACTTGGTGTTGGTATTTCCTCTGGTGCAAATTTGCTGGGCGCTTTAAAGGCGGGCGATTTAATCGGTGGAGATAAGGTTATTGTCACTATTTTCAGTGATGATAATAAGAAATATTTCTCGACCGATTATGTCAAAGAAGAGCCGGTAAGAGAGGGTTTCCTTACGCCTCATATTGAGTTACTTGGCTATAAATCCGTAAGATAGATTTCGCAACGGCTGTACTTCATTAAACAGAAGTACGGCCTTTTTTTAAATTGATATTAATCGGCAGATATGATATGATTCGTTTAGAAAAACGTAATTAAATCAAAGAGGTGAATGCTTTGTTTGAGAAAATCATCAGACCATTAATAAGCTTTAGCATTCCTTCTATTGATAAGGCAGATCAAGACGAATTCAAGATCGATTTGGCCAAAATCAACGCGAATCGTATTAGAATCATTTCGCTGACCTTTATTTTTTTGGAAGTCGTATTACTGATCACGTATGCACTCAGTAACCGAAATAATCTATGGCGCGATAACCAAATCTATGCCGTCATGTATAGTGCAATGCTATTGATGATGATTGGCTTTAATCTCATGTTAAGAAAATTAGAAACAAATATATCAAGCAATATGCAGAGAATCGATTTTCTTGGCAGTCTATTCTCGGTTTTCGTACTTGCTTGGAGTGCAGGGATCTCCTTATTGGATCAGCAAGTCAATGGTCAATTAACCGTCTATATGATAGCTCTCATGTCTGTTGCTGTAGTACCTTTTTTTCGCCCCATGCACTTGCTACCCATGTATCTGCTGGTTCACGTTTTTTTCGTAGTTTCTATGCGGGCCTTTCAATCTTCGAGTACGCTTGTTTTTGCTAATTTTATCAATTCAACGGCCTTTATGTTCATTTCATGGATCATTTCTGCAACAAGGTTTAAGAAGCAAGAAGAGCTTTTTACGAATCAGAAGCTACTCCAGATTAACGGTCTCGAATTAGGCCGGATCAACAGAGAATTAGAAGAAGCGAATCAAAAACTTGAGATCCTGTCTCAAACCGACGGCCTCACCGGTATCTACAACCGCATGATGTTCGAGAATAAAATCATTAATGAATGGAACCGCTGCAAACGCCACGCGATCCCGTTGTCGATGTTGATGATCGATATCGACTTCTTCAAAGCTTACAATGATCATTACGGTCATCGAGCAGGGGACCGCTGTGTTCAACAGATTGCTAAGGCCTTGGTTTCAGAAGCCAAACGCTCTGCTGATTTCGTTGCACGTTATGGTGGAGAAGAATTCGCCGTAGTTCTACCCCATAGTGAAAAAAAGGGTGCGTTAATCTTGGCCGAGCAGATGCGCAAGAAAGTGGAAGCACTGGAGATCCCTCATGGTTTTCCTTCAGTTTCCGACGTTTTGACGATTAGCATTGGGGTTTATACCGTGATCCCTAATGATGAAACAGACATTGAGGACTTCATTGAAAACACCGACAAAGCCCTCTACCGCGCCAAAATCACCCGCAATGCTATTTCAGAATAATTTTACTTCGCACTGGGGTCAGACCCCTTTTTTAAAGTCTTCTCTCGAAAGGACGCTACCCATGACTCCCCAACCTGATCTTCCGCGCATCTTTAGCTTTGCTCCCGTGATAGATGAGAACACCAGAATATTAATCCTCGGCACCATTCCCAGCCCTATTTCTTTACGAATGAACCAATACTATGGCAACCCCAACAACAAATTTTGGCCGATTATCTACGACCTATTTGCTCAAACACCACCGGTTCCGGACTACTCCGCACGCTGCTGCTTTCTCTTAGAGCAGCATTTGGGTTTATGGGATGTCTTTGGTTCCGCCAACCGAGAAGGGGCCGCGGATGCCAATATTCGTGACACAACCGTCAATGACTTCCCAACTCTCCTCAAGAGCTACCCGCAGATCCACCGCATCATTTTCAACGGTCGTACTGCCGAAACGCATTTTATAAAAGCCTACCCGCAAATTTGTGAACGGATAGAATGCGTCTGCGTTATGTCCACCAGCCCTGCCTATGCGCGCAAATACGAAGACAAGTTGCAGAATTGGCGAGAAGCGATCTTTTTATATCAAAAATAAGACCTACCCGATCAAAACGGGTAGGTCTTTATTCTTATCTACTGAAAAACAGGTTAGGGGAGATAATTATCCAATTGCTACAATCGGATCTCCCACAGTAATCGCTAAAGAACTTATTACATAAAGCACTGTTGCGTCTTGTGATGCAAAATATTCTCCAAGTTTGTTAGCAAAATAATCGCGAATTTCGCCTAACTTTTGCCCCTTAACCACAACATCTCCCGGTTTCACAGTTGGATACCAGCAGCCGGTTTGCTCAGCATTTAAGCCGATCATCTTCGGAAGCACGACCACAGGACTCAATGTTTCTACTTCGCCCGGGAGAACCTTCAGATATTTGAGCACGTTCTTGACGCCCTTCATATATTGAGATACTTCTTCTTCGCTCCATAAACCGCATTGGCCGATTTCACCTAAAAATCCCGGAACACCCATGGTTGCAGCGCAACCAAAAGTGCCGGTGGTCGAAACCGAGCCCACCACATACTTTACACCCAACGCCGAAGCCGCTTCCAATGAAACTTTGCTTACTTCCGGAGTTCCTGCTAGGGAATAAATCACGAATGGCACCAGCGCTTCATGAATATCTCCCCCGTGCAAATCCATATAGAAATCAGCTTGCGAGAACAATTCTGTGGAAATCGTGTAAGCAATGCGCTCACTGACTGTGCCGGTTGCTTTGCCGGGGTACATACGGTTCAAATTCTTGCCATCGTCCGGTCCCAGATATTGCATCTTAGCCAAGAAAGCGCGCACATTGACCGGATGGACAATAGCCAGCTTGCCACTGATCTCTTCCGGGCTCAATTGACATGCCAAACGAATGGCTGCTTCAATTCCCGGATACTCTCCACCATGGGTGCCGCCGGTGATCACCACGGTTTTCCCCGGTTTTACACCGTGGATCAAGGTAATGGGCATTTCAATGTCACTGTTATGAACCCTCAAAAATCCTTGAACTTTTTTGCCTGCTTGCACAGACAAATCTCCAACTTTAAACAGATCACTCATATTGCATTCCCTCACTTTCATTATTACAAGATTTCAATTGTTCTCACTAGATAACCTTTGTAGTCTACCAAATTATATCAGGAAAATAGAACCGGAGCAAGGTTATTCGTTTGGTACATCTAAAAAGTTGGGGGAGTTCCCCAACTTATAGTATGAGTCTGTAAATCTCGCGGTTCTCTTCCAAACCTGTGAGCCTAAAACCGAATTTTTCTGCAATGCGTTTGGTGGCGGTTTGCTCTTTATCGCATTCAAGAATGAGCTGCTGAATCTTCTGCTGCTTCGCATATTGAATGAGAGCTTCTGTTATTTCACTGGCTAAACCCTTGCCCCAATAAGCTTTGTGTAGAATCCATCCAAGTTCGTAGCTCTCTTCGTCGTAAGGATGGAAAATCACGTGGCCGAGCACGGTAGAACTTGCACGATCTTCAAGTGCATAGATGCTAGGCGGGTAGCATAGGCCATGATCACGAATAAACGCTTCGGTTTTCTCGAACGAGAAAGCCGGCTCAACGAATTGCATAACTTCAGCATTGGAGAGTACTTTGTATAAATCGGCGGTATCGGTTGGCCGAAAAGGGCGGATGAAGGTGCGAAGGGTTTGAAGTTGCATGAGCAAGAACTCCTTTTTGTGCAGTGATAAGAGAACAGGGTTATTCTAACAAAGTATAACAGGTGTAAAGATATAGGACAAGAGTAACCTGTTTTTTTGGGGGGGACGGTTCTCTACCGATCTGTTTTTCCAGTTTGATGGATAATTTCGAAGCGAGAGAACCGTCCCCAAGCATCTTGACAAATCTAACTCATATCGATATAATAATATCGATTAAACATCTACTACGAGGAGGGGGAACATGGCGGAGCAGAAGAGTACGAAATCAATTTCAGTGCAGACATTACGGCGCTTGCCCGACTATCTTCATTATCTGCAGTGCTTAGATTTGAATACGGAAAAGTATATTTCGGCCGCAACCATTGCTGCAAGCTTACGTTTGCATGAGGTGCAGGTGCGCAAAGATTTAGCTGCCGTTAGCCCCAACAGCGGAAAGCCTCGTGCCGGGTTTGAAATCACGCAACTGATTCAAGGCATTGAAAACCATTTGGGGTATCACAGTGTAGATGAAGCGGTCTTAGTGGGAGCCGGAAAATTGGGGCAAGCCCTGCTTTCGTATGAGGGCTTTCGTGAGGCCGGTTTGAATATTATAGCCGCCTTTGATACCGACCCCGCCATGCACCACACCAGTTTCGACGGGAAATATGTGTTTCCCATGGATAAACTGGTCAATCTCTGCCAACGTATGAAAATCCACATTGGTATCATCACCGTTCCGGCTGCCCATGCTCAAGAAGTCTGCGATTTATTGATTGAAGGCGGCATACTAGCAATTTGGAATTTTGCCCCAGTCAATCTCAAGGTGCCCAATGATGTGTATTTACGCAATGAGAATATGGCTGCTTCCTTAGCGATGATTTCACAATATCTGAAACAGCATTATAAAGAAGAAGAGAATGAAGGAGCGAGATCGTGACCTTACAACAAATTCGCTTCTGCCTAGAGATTGAGCGTCAGGGTTCCATTACCCGTGCCGCCGAGCAGTTGTTTTTAAGTCAGCCCAATTTGAGTCGCGCCTTGCGAGATTTAGAGCAGGAGTTAGGTATTCCACTGTTTGAACGCACCCCCTCAGGCATGATTCCTACCTCAGAAGGGAACCGTTTCTTACGTGAGGGGGCCGAAATCGTGGCAGCCATGGACCGTCTGACCTTGGGCTTTCAAGCTCCCAAGGAATTTACCCTTTCTATGGCGACCGTGCATTGTCACAAACTACCCTCTGCTTTACAAAATGCCTGTGCCGGTTTAGAAAAGCAACCTTCCTACATGGATGTACGGGTGATGAGCAATCGTGAAGTCTTGGAACGCGTCAACGAAGGCCAGGCACATGTGGGCTTGATTCGTTACCCCATTAGTCGGGGAGAAGAGATCGCAGCTCGGTTAAGAAGGATGGGATTGCAGTATCGTCGCTGGTTGGCCGTCAAACCCTGTCTCAGCTTATCAAAGCCGCAGTGGGGAGAAATGGATCTGAGTGATGTCGCTAAAATCATCACTACCGGTAAGCGTATTCGGCGCCAAGAAGAAGAGGAGTGGTCCTTTTTACCGCACTTGGAAGGTCATTGGGTCGATCTCTACGGGGAAGACGCCTATACCTGGTTGCGTGCGACACACCAATCGTATTATGTAGATTTACCTCGTTTGGCAGAAGAGATGCCTAGTAAGATCATGCAGATCCCACTAAAGGAAGCCGAAATCTCCTTGCATTGGATCATTTGGCCCACCGATAGTCCTCACGAAGCCTTGATTCGCGCCTGGGACTCCGAGTATGACCATACCTAATCCCGACCAATTCAGTAAGCGTATATCGATATTTATATATCGATATACGCTTTTGATATTAGCGAAATCTTTCACTATCACTTACAATGGAATCGATAATACAATATCGAATGAAGGAGAAACAACGATGGACCATCCAATTGCCAGCAAGTTTGACCGAGTCTGCCAGATTTTGGAGCATCATCAACGCAATCCCCACAAGTTGATCCCCATCTTACAGGAGATTCAGGCAGAATATCTTTATTTACCGGAAGAGATTATGACTTTTGTTTCCACCGCCTTAGGGCTTTCCACTTCCGCCATCTACGGGGTAGCGACCTTTTATTCACATTTTACGTTGACACCCAAAGGTAAAAATGTAATCAAGGTCTGCGACGGCACCGCTTGTCATGTTAAAAAATCCGAAGGGTTAATCCAAGCCCTTGAAAAAGAGTTGGGGTTAACAGCCAAGAAGAGAACCACCGATGATTTGCTCTTCACCTTGGAAACCGTCGCTTGCTTGGGAGCATGTGGATTAGCACCGGCTGTGGTGATCAACGACCAGGTACATGGCTTGATGACCCCCGAATCCACCTTACAACTGATCCGTGAGATCAAAGCAAAGGAGGCAGAAGCCGTATGCAACACAGCAGTTTAGAAGAACGTAAACAGCATTACCACGACTGCATGAGTCAATACAAAGCTAAAATCGTCATCTGTGGTGGAACCGGCTGTATTGCCAACGGTGCAATGGAGATATTCCATCACTTTGAAGAAGTTATTGCCGCCAAAGGTTTAAAAGCCACGGTCGCCTTACAAAAAGAAAAAGCCGACTATATGCTTTCCAAGAGCGGTTGCCAAGGATTCTGTCAAATGGGTCCTTTGGTCACATTGTATCCGCAAGGCATTTTTTATGTGCATGTCAAAACGGATGATGTTGAAGAGATTGTTGAAAAGACATTATTACAAGGGGAATTGATCCCTCGCTTGCTGATTCACGACGATGAAACAGATGAACCCTTGCCCGATACCGCTCATATCCCTTTCTATGCCAAGCAAGAGCGCACCACCTTGAAGCTCTGTGGCATGATCGATGCTCAAGATATTGACGAATATATCGCTCACGATGGCTATGCTATGGCACGTAAAGCGGTTTTAGAAATGACCGATCAAGATGTTTGCCAAGCAATCACTGCTTCCGGCTTGCGTGGCCGTGGGGGCGGTGGCTTCCCGACCGGGCGCAAATGGGACCTGACCCGCATCCAAGTCAATGAAACCAAATATGTGATTTGCAACGGTGACGAGGGAGACCCAGGCGCTTTCATGGACCGATGTGTCATGGAAGGCAACCCACACAGTGTTCTGGAGGGCATGATTATTGCCGCCAAGGCCATTGGAGCAAATTGCGGATACATTTACGTGCGTGCTGAATATCCACTGGCTGTGGAACGCTTAAAACTTGCGGTTAAAGCAGCCAAAGAAGCCGGTTTCTTGGGAGATAACATCTTCGGTAGCAAGATGCACTTCGATATGATTATCATGGAAGGTGCCGGGGCTTTTGTTTGCGGTGAGGAAACCGCACTCATGGCATCCATTGAAGGACGACGCGGCATGCCAATGCCCAAACCACCCTTCCCAGCTGTAAAAGGCTTGTTTGGTAAACCAACCGTAATCAATAACGTAGAGACCTTGGCGACAGTTCCGGTAGCCATGCAAATGGGTGTGGAGAATTACGCAGCCAAAGGCACTGCTAAATCCAGCGGCACCAAGACCTTTGCTCTTACCGGCCATGTGGCTCACACCGGTTTAATTGAAGTTCCCTTCGGTACCACCTTGCGTGAAATCATTGTCGATATCGGCGGTGGCGTGATCAATGACGATGGTAGCAATTGTGGTGCTGACTTCAAAGCCGTGCAAATCGGTGGCCCTTCCGGTGGCTGTTTGACACAAGAACATTTGGATATGCCCTTAGATTACGATAACTTGCTCAGCGTAGGAGCCATGATTGGTTCCGGCGGTTTAGTAGTGATGAACCAACAAACATGTATGATTCAAATTGCTCGCTTCTTTATGCAGTTTACCCAAAACGAATCCTGCGGAAAATGTGTGGTCTGTCGTGAAGGCACCCGTCAAATGTTAGGCTTACTCGAAGATATTACCGAAGGTCGAGCCACCAAAGATACCTTGGATTTACTGGAAGAATTAGCCCATGTGGTAAAAATCGGCTCCCTTTGTGGGTTAGGAAAAACGGCACCCAACCCTGTGCTCTCCACCTTGAAGTACTTCCGCGAAGAATACAACGCACATGTCTTCGATAAAAAATGTCCTACCAATCAATGCCAGGCTCTGAGAAGCTACCAAGTCGTAGCGGAACTCTGTAAGAGCTGTGGTCTCTGTGCTAAGAAGTGCCCGGTCAATGCTATCTCTGGTGCCAAAGGTGTGCCCTATGTGATCGACCAAGATGTTTGTATCAAGTGCGGTGTCTGTATGGAAAGCTGCAAATTCCACGCGATTGTGAAGTGAGGTAAATGATGAAAAAGATGTATGCAACCATCGATGGCATTCAAGTGCCCATTGAAGGAGAAAAGAATCTACTGGAAGTCATTCGCAAGGCCAACATTGAATTACCGACCTTCTGTTATCATTCCGATATCAGTGTCTACGGCGCTTGCCGCATGTGCATGGTTGAGATTGAAGGCCGCGGCTTACAACCATCTTGTTCTACTGCTGCTGCCGACGGCATGGTCATAAAGACCAACACCCGTGAAATCCGTAATTTACGTAAGATGATCGTGGAATTGATGTTGGCGCACCATGACCAAAACTGCACCACCTGCCCCAAGAGCGGTGAATGCCGTTTACAGGAGATTGCCCAGCAATTAGGGGTTAGCAAAGTTCGGTTCAAACAATTGGCCGACTTTGCTCCGCTCGATGATTCTTCCGATGCCATTATTCGGGATCCCAGCAAGTGCGTGCTTTGCGGCGATTGTGTACGGGTCTGCAGTGAGATCCAATCGGTTGGTGTGCTCGATTTTGCCCAGCGCGGCTCTGCTTCGCAAGTGGTAGCCTGCTTTAATAAACCGTTTGGCACGGTGGAATGTGTCAACTGTGGACAGTGCGTCAAGGTCTGCCCAGTGGGTGCGCTAACGCCAAAGTTCCAAATTAATGAGGTTTGGAATGCCTTGCATGATTCCAAGAAAACCGTGGTCGTGCAAATCGCTCCGGCTGTGCGGGTTGCTGTAGGCGAATATTTTGGCTATAAGCCCGGCACAGCTACAACCGGCCAAATCATCACTGCCCTGCGCATGATGGGCTTTGATCAGGTCTACGATACCTCTTTTGCTGCTGATTTGACTGTCTTGCAAGAAGGCGATGAGTTCCTGGAACGCTACGGCAAACAGCAGAACTTACCCCAATTCACCTCTTGCTGTCCAGCCTGGGTCAAATTTGCCGAACAGTACTATCCGGATATGCTGCCGAACTTGTCTACATGTAAATCTCCTCAACAAATGTTTGGTTCGGTCTGCAAAGATCAACTGACCAAAATGCTAAATATTAGTCGTGAAGATTTAGTCGTGGTCTCGATCATGCCCTGCACCGCCAAAAAATTCGAAGCCAAACGACCGGAATTCAAAGAAGACAACAACCCCGATGTGGATTTTGTGTTGACCACCAAAGAGCTATCACTCATGGTCAAAGAACAGGGGATTGATTTTGAAAAATTAGAACCCGGCTCTTTTGATTTACCCTTTGGCTTTAAAACCGGTGCCGGCGTCATCTTTGGTAATTCCGGTGGTGTCAGCGAAGCGGTTTTACGTTATGCGGCTTCTAAGCTGAATCATGGCAAGATGATCGATGTCAAGGAACTGCGAGGCGGAGAATCGACCCGTATTGCAGAAATCAAAATCGGAGAAGTGACCTTGCGCTTAGCGGTCGTCAGTGGCTTAGCCAATGCCCGAAAGTTGATTGATAAAATTCGCAGGGGTGAAGAACATTTTGATTTAGTAGAAGTGATGGCCTGTTGCGGGGGCTGTATCAATGGCGGCGGACAACCCACCTCTTCAGACCACCAGCATGTCAGCAAACGAGCCAAGGGATTACAAGATCAAGATAAGATGCTGCAGTTCCACAGTGCCCAAGAGAATCCATATTTGCAGGAACTCATGCGTGATGATTTAACGGCAGAGAAAGCACATCATCTGTTGCATACGCTGTATCAGAATCGCAAACGTATTTCTTTAGAAGACATCATGATACGTAAACCCTCGGCAGAAACCAAAATCAGTATGAAGATCTGCTTGGGTACCAGCTGTTTCTTGCGGGGTGCTCAAACCTTATATACCCAACTCAACGACTATATTCATAGCCAAGGGTTAGACGATGTGACCGAAGTTTCGGCTTCTTTCTGCAATGAACGTTGTCAAAAAGGCCCGGTGGTGATCATCAACGGCAATGTTTTGGAACACTGCACCTTTGAACGAGCCGTAGCCGAACTAAAACGAATTCAATAACCTTGGGTAACCTTGGGGACGGTTCTCTCCACCCTTCCGATAGCGCCTTGAAAGATAGGCGCTTTTCGGTTATAATCGATTACAAGCTTTTCGTATGAAGTACTTGAACAAGAGAAGGGGATACCATGGAGCATAAAGAGCGGAAATTCAATATCAACGAGGTGCGGATGATTTCCAATGTCATCTACACCGAATTCGCCCATTGCCAAGATTGTCATCGCTGTATTCGAGTATGCCCAGTCAAAGCAATCCGGATTAGCAACGGACAGGCACGGGTGACCGATGAGCTCTGCATTCACTGTGGCAGTTGTGTGCGTGAGTGCCCTCAACATGCCAAAGTCATTGCTCCCAGTTTAACAAAAGTGAAACAGTTGTTGCAGGATCATCAATCCGTAGCGGTAACCGTTGCACCTTCTTTTGCTGCCCTTTTTAGTGGTTGGAGCGCTAGGCGCTTACCATCTGCACTGCGCTTATTAGGATTCTCTTATGTGGCTGAGACGGCGGAGGGTGCTCAAGTGGTCTCGGAAGAGACCATGAAACTTCTGGACCATGGCAACATCACCACTGCCTGCCCGGCTGTCGTCAATTACATCGAGAAGTATAAACCTGAGTTAATTCCCCAAATGCTGCCGGTGGTTTCACCGATGATCGCTCATGGTCGCATGATCAAAGAGCGCTTAGGTCCTGAGAGCAAAGTGGTGTTCATTGGTCCTTGTGCTGCAAAAAAACAAGAAGCCTTGCGCCCTGAATTGCGCGGGGCCATTGATGAAGCTTTGACCTTTGTTGAATTGATTCAGTGGTTGGAAGAAGAAGCGGTCGATGTGGCAGCTTGCCCCGAAAGCAATTTTGATAACGCCGGCGACTTCAACACGGCACGCTTGTATCCTTTACAAAGCGGCTTACTTAAAACCTGCGAACTTGAAACCGATATCTCCAGCAGCGAGATTCTGCATATCAGCGGACCAGACGAATTGATTTCCCTCTTTGATTCCAGCATGCATCAGCAATACAAACTGATTGAACCGCTTTTCTGTGCCGGAGGTTGCATCAATGGCCCGGCATTCCCGGGCGAGAAAAACCTGTTCATGAAAAAGCAGTCGCTTTTGGAATATGTTAATCGGCAGAAGCAGATCAAAATATCCATCCCCAGACCAGCGGTTTCCACGATGACCGTGTTTAATAAAGAAGAAGCCGTGCTCTTTGACGATGTAGAAGAAAGCCTGATCCAAATGGCGCTTGAACGCACCGGTAAAGGTGATTTGCAGCAACAACTCAATTGCGGTGCTTGCGGCTACGATACCTGCCGCGAAAAAGCCATTGCTGTGGTTCGTGGGTTAGCAGACCCAGAAATGTGTTTACCCTATATGCGGCGTTTAGCACAACAGCGTACCGACAAAATCATGGAAACCAGTCCCGATGGCATCATTATCCTCGACGGAGACTTGCGTTTGATCCATATGAATCCGTCCTTTCAGAAAATGTTTTTCTGCAATAACGGAATTTTGGGACGACGAATTACCTATTTGCTCAATGGCGACGGCTTTGAAAAATTAGCCCGTGGCGAACAAGAACAGTTCGAAGCCATACGCAGCAAATATGGCGTGAAATACCATGAGATTCTCTATGCATTGCGCGGTGAGAACCAATATGTTGGAATCTACTCCAATATCAGTCAAGTCAAGTTTGACGACAGCCAAATCGACCTAATCAAACGCCAAACCTTAGAGCATGTGAAAGAACTACTGGATCACCAAATCAGTTTCTCGCAACAGTTGGCTCATTTCTTAGGTAAAAACACAGCCCAAAGCGAAGATCTGGTTCGGCAGATCACCGATTTATTCGACGAAGAGAAAAAATAGCCAAAGCGGGGTGAGGCAAGTGATTTATTATCAGAGTTGGTTGAATCAACAGACCAAGCATCGGCAAAGCGTCTGCGGTGATACCACTTTATTTTTGCGCACCCCTTTTTATACGGTTTTTGTGGTTTGTGACGGCATTGGTTCCGGTATTTATGCCAACATTGCGGCCATTACCTGTGCTAATCGCTTGATTGAGCTTGCTAAAACCGAAATGTCGTTTCGCACCGCCTGCCAAACGGTGGCGGCTTCTATGCATATCGCACGCAAAAAAGTGGCTCCCTTTTCGGCTTTCTCTGCCGTGCAGCTGATGAATGACGGAAAATTCTCGCTGTTTACCTATGAATCCCCTCATGCCATTATGGAACGAGAGCGAATTTGTCAGGTCCTAAAACCAGAGTTTTTTTCAGCCGGGCATGAAATGGTGGGCGAATACTACGGGCGATTGCGTAACGGAGACCGCTTGCTCTTGTTGAGCGATGGCGCCAGTCAGGCCGGAATGGGCAAACAGTATGTCATGGGCATTGGCAGTGAAGGAATCGCAAACTTGTGGCAGTATCTGGCGGAAGGAGATCCCAGCGAAAGCTCACTTCTTAATACACTGAGTGAAAAAACCAAAGCCTTAACCGACGGAATTTATGTGGATGACACCACTTTTCTTCTAATCAAGAATCGACCTGCCAAAATGCTGAATATTCTCACCGGTCCCCCGGAAATGCGCAGTGAAGACCGCAGTTTTGTTGCGACCTTCATGGCCAAAGAAGGGAAAAAGATGATTTGTGGCTCCACCACTGCCGATATCGTTGCCCGGGAGTTGAACCGAAGGGTAGAGCTGATCGATAACGCCTTGGGCTTTGCCTCTCCACCGGAATACCGCATGGAAGGAATCGATATGGTCAGTGAAGGAGCGCTGCTTTTGAATCAAGCGGTGAATTTGTTAGATGAACCTGCGGAGCAATGGGGAGAGCAAACCTCGGTTGAGCGCTTTTGTCGCTTGCTCATGGACGCTGACGTCATCACCTTCATGGTGGGTAATGCCATTAACGATGCGCACGCGTCGCCGTTGTTCAAGCAAGTGGGTGTCAAGCCGCGTCGCACTGCTATTGGATTGATCAAAGAGAAATTAGAAAGCATGGGCAAACTGGTCATAGAAGAAGGCTACTAAATACACATACCTCTTCCGAGAAGGAAGAGGTATTTTTTTCATGTGCGCCCGGTGAGCGCACGTTCTAATGGGCGAAAGTCCCAAACCCACCCGGTAGCGGGAAGGGTATAGCCGAACACCAAGGGTGTCCATCGTGAGGTGGAATCTGAAGAAAGGTGAAGGCAAATCTCTGACCTGACGAACAGAAATCCCATCAGGCC
>Ga0228535_1000366_pt1 | contig 135484 bp, 115 predicted proteins | sample SJ1metagenome_FD_168457 | JGI IMG/M metagenome (GOLD analysis project Ga0228535, IMG submission 168457) | Enriched culture of PCE-dechlorinating microbial communities from Ithaca, New York, USA - SJ1 | ecosystem: Engineered > Modeled > Simulated communities (microbial... > Unclassified...
ATTGAAATTTTTTGGTTTTTTTCTTCAGGAGCGGGTAGCGCGAGGGGTCTTACGGAAGCTGAAGCTGTAACTCTTCGTATTTACATAAAAAATGGCTATCAGGTAAGCCTATTCCTTAAACTCCTGTTTGAGTGCTTCTTTTTCCCATTCCTCTATTAAGTTTCCGCCCCTTAGATTGCAGAGATTGTCGATGTAGTTTTGAGCGCCACCCTCCCTTCCGCGTGTCCAGCCTTTCTGATCAGAAATAATCTTGATAGTGCTTTCTAGGGCGCGTGCAGCATAAAAAGCAGCGTCGCGTACTCCATTATCGCGCCGATCTATAGCCTCTTTGATGTCTAAATCGACATTTTTCCAGGGGTCGCTAGTGTCCTGAGTCATTAATCCGTTGACAAAATCGCTTCAGGTTTTTGAGGATTTCGTCAGCGGTTTTAGTCCAGACAAATGGTTTGGGATCCTCATTGCGGATGGCGATGTATCTACGAATGTCGTTTTCAAGTTGATTCACGCTGCGGTGGCTGCCGCGGCGAATCTGTTTTTCAGTGAGTTCGGCAAACCACCTCTCGACCAGATTCAGCCATGAGGCACTGGTCGGGGTAAAGTGCAGGTGGAAGTGAGGCCTCTTGACCAGCCAGCGTTGGATCATGGCGGTTTTATGAGTCCCGTAATTATCAAGAACGACATGGACGTCCAAGCCGTCGGGGACGTTGTCTTCCACGAGGTCGAGGAATTTACGAAACTCAACGCTGCGATGCCGCCGATGGCATTTGCCGAGCACTTCACCGGTTGCCGTGTTCAGAGCTGCAAAAAGCGAGGTGGTGCCGTAGCGCCGGTAATCGTGAGTCCGACGCTCGGCCTGTCCAGGCCTAAGAGGCAGAAGCGGTTGCATCCGGTCAAGCGCCTGTATTTGGCTCTTCTCATCCACGCACAACACCACGGCTTTATCCGGCGGGTTCAGGTACAGACCGACAATGTCCCGGACCTTCTCAATGAAAAAGGCGTCCGAGGAGAGTTTGAAGGTTTCTGTTCGATGGGGCTGCAACGCAAATGCACGCCAAATCCGACTTATCGCCGATTGGCTCATGCCTGTAGCTTTGGCCATCGAACGGGTGCTCCAGTGAGTGGCATTTCGGGGAGTCGACTCCAGAGTGAGCGTCACAACACGCTCCACATCTTCATCGGTGATCTTTCGCGGCATGCCGGGTCTTGGCTCATCCAACAAGCCATCAACCCGCTGCTCGACAAAACGCATGCGCCATTTGCCAACCGTGGCGCTCGTTATTCCAAATTGCCTGGCGACCACATCGTTGGCAATGCCCTCGGCGCAGGCAAGGACGATTCGAGCTCGCAATGCAGGCGACTGCGACGTTTTGGGCCGGTGTGCCAGCCGTCCCAGTTCCGTTCTCTCATCCAGGCTCAATTCGAGCTTTGCTTTTGGTCGTCCCGTTCGCATATGACCCTCCATGTGAGAAGTGGTCAAAGCATACAGGAGATCACGGAATTATTCAACTAATTAATGACTCAGGACACTAGACACTAGCTCCCAAAATGGCGACTCGATTTGCTCTAGGCTCACCTCATCGACAGATTGCTGAATGAAACCGTTATGGTAATGAAGACCACAAGCCGAACGCCGCAAACGATCATTAAGCTCTTCGACGGAGGCTTGAAAAGTTCTATTCATGGACGCATTGAATGCTCGTATGCCGACTTTTTGCCAAAATTCGAAAGCGCCTGTGCACGCAATGTGCACGCAAAAAGAAAAAGAGCTAACGAAAAGCTCGTTAACTCTTTGAATTTACTGGAGCTGGCGATGGGATTTGAACCCGCAACCTGCTGATTACAAATCAGCTGCTCTGCCGTTGAGCTACGCCAGCCCGATGGTTGGAAAGGCTTATACCATGCGCCATTCCGGAGGGTCAAGAAGCAAACCGGCGCCAGAAGCAAACCCGAGCCGGTCGAGAGGGGACGAGACGTGATTCGCTCTTTATGTGGGAAGATTCAACGCCGTCGTGTGCGTCAGGTTCTGGGTGCATCCAAAGCTGCAATTTGTTCACTGTCATAGCGTATCAGGCGATAAAAGTCGCGAAGGGCTGTCAGGAATGGGTCCAACCGCAACCCGTCGGGTGCGGCTTGAAGCGGTGTCAGCTGTGGATTCACCTGGAGCGAAGAGCCATACGACCACCGCAACCCGTCGAAGGCGGCTCGAACGGGCGCCAGGCAACATTTGCCCCATTCGACTGGTTTACCTTCCTGCTGGGCACCCTGCCGTAATTGGGTGCGCACCATCGAGATCGAAGACGAGCCGCCTGAGCCGATTCATGTCATCGCTACACGCTCTCAACGCGCAAGTATTTGTGACGCTCCGTATGTCTCTTGAGAGAGCCATATTGAGGGTGCGGTTCTCTTTAACCCAACCTTCATGGGGATTCACAGTCTATGACGCTCCGCGGGCGGCAGGTCACGGAAAGGCGCCGGCACCCAATGAATCCCCGACGGGCGAAGAGGCCATTCAATACTTCGAGTCCAAGCGCCCCAGAAAGCCGCCGACCCCAGAAGAATTCCCGGTGGAAGCTCACACGAGAATCTCGGTGTGAAACAAGCCGTCCCGCAGCGAATACCTCACTTCATAACCAAGTTCCGCAAGCATGCGCCGCATGTTCTCGTTCCGGACATCGATGAGGCTCCAGAAACGGCGAATACCGTGCTCGAGTCCAAGCGCCGCAGAAAGACGCCGGCACCCGACGAACTCCCGGCGGGAGCTCACACGAGAATTTCCGTGTGAAACAAGCCGTCCCGGAGCGAATACCTCACTTCATAACCAAGTTCCGCAAGCATGCGTCGCATGTTCTCGTTCCGGACGTCGATGAGGCTCCAGAAACGGCGAATACCGTGCTCGCCTCCGATCTCGAGGACTCGTCTCAGCAAAGCCCTGCCAAGGCCCAGTCGCTGCCAGTCGTCACGGACCGCAATGGCGAAGTCGGTATGCTCGTCATCGGGATTGTAACCGTAACGCCCCACGGCAATGACGGCATCTTTCCCGTCTTCTTCGACGGCGGCCACAAGGGCGAATTCGGTCCTGTAATCGACGTGCGTGAATCGATGGATCATGGCTTCCGGCAGGGATTGCAGGGGCCGCAGGAAACGAAAGTAGATGGAGTCCGGAGAAATCCTGTTGAAGAGGTCGACGAGAAGCGGCCCGTCCGTGTGTCGAATCGGCCTGAGAAGCACTTCACTCCCGTTCTTGAGCGTGAGTCGGCTCTCATATTGCGCGGGATAGCTTTCGTTCGGAATGCTCGACATTGCCGTTGCTCCTCGCAATACTGACGCCACGCCGGCTGTCGGCCTTCATCGGGTCTTGATGCCGCAAGGGAAGGCCATGCAATCCGGAGGCGGAGAAAACCCGACGGCCGTCGCTCTGAGTCAGGCTTTGATGCGCCAATTCGCGTTCAAGGCGGTGGCATCGGGCGGGAGAGGGTGGAAAGCCCGTCAATCGCCCCGATGTTTTGTCCATCGCGGCCCGGCGCTCTCGCCGGATGGGCGTTCGCTTCCACCAGGCGTTGACCTTGGTTCGGCGCGTGACTCAGCCTGTCGTATGTCCCGCGGCCCCCGCGTTCTCCCGGACTTGCGCTCGTTGCCCTGTCACCCGGCGCTTTCCCGGTCTTGTTTGCCGAAAGGAATCTGTGAGCATACGGAACGGCTGGTGTCTGCCGTGAAATCATCCATGATGCCGCGCCTCACCCGCGAAGCATGAAAACAGGCTCACCCGGGAATCTGTTTTCCAGGTAAATGACAATCATCGGGAACCGAGCTCGATCGGTCGAAGAAGTATGTCCGGATTGCGTCCGGTCAACTGGAGAATGGAAAAATGGAGGAGTTCGAAATGTCGGTCGCGTCGTCGTCGAGCCACGCAGGCCCGATGCTTGATTTTCCTTATACCATGCGGTTTTTCGGGCGGTCAAGGGAAACCCTCCCCGCCCCGGTCCTCGACAACCCCCTTAAAAACCTCTCGCAAAGGGGCTCCGATACCCTGTGCTCGTAGATCTCCCCCGCCGGCGTCATGCCAAGGATTTTGCCCTCTGCCGCGAAGACCCGCAGCAAGTCCTTCCCGACCTCGATGCGGTCGACGGGCTCGGCGGGCGATGCTCCCGCGGCGGCTGCTTCCGAGCGGGATGCCTCCCGCGCGCTACGGGCCGTTGCCCCAGCGCCGCGCCGCTCCTCCCGCTCCTCCAAGTCCGAACCGTTCAAGCACGGGTTCGCCTGGGCAGACATCGCTCCCCGGCTCCGCTCCGCCATGACGTCCGCCGCGGCGCCGGCCGAGCACCGGTCCACCTGAGCGCGGAATGACTCCCCGGTCCGCCCGCGACCCGCCCGTGCCCTGACCTCGCACCGTTCCTCCCGGTTGCCCGCCGCCACGGCACGCCCCGCCTCCTCAAGCAACTTCATGAAGTTCAGAATCCGCCCCAGGCGGAGCAAGGTCACCGATTCGTCCCGCGTGGTCGTGTCGGAAACGGGGAGGGCGGTCGATCGCATGAGCGAGAACTTCCCGGGCAGGAGCCCCTCCCGCGCGCAAAGCGCAAAGTCCGCGCTGCCGGGCGCCGGGTAGTAAACGGAGACTCCTGCGACGACCGGGCGTTCCGCCAGGTAGAGCAGATCGTCAACGGAGTCGGAGGCGCTCTGCCCCGGCGCGCCCACGATGACGTAACCCACGGCGTTCAGCCCGTACTGCTCCGCCCAGGCCAGCGCCCGGTCGAAACCGTCCCGCACGTCGGGCCTCCCGAACCGCCGGGCCTGCTCAGGGCAGGCCGACCCCAGCGACAGGTTCAGCGCCGTGAACCCCGCCTCCTTCATGGCGCTCACCACTTCCTCGTCCAGCGACGGCGGAAACAGGCCGTTCATGGCCCGCAGCTCGAGCCGCCCCGCCCCGAACCGGCCTGCGATCCCATCGAGCAGTTCCATGAACCACGCCTTGCGCAGCGAAAGATTCTCGTCCTCGAAATCGATGAACCCGGCCCCGTATTCGTTCACCGCCACCTGGATTTCGCGCAGAACGGAATCCACGCTCCTCCGCCTGTACTTCAGCCAGGCAGCCCCGCCGATGGAGCAATACGAGCACCGGAACGGACAGCCCCGGCTCGCCGTAACCACGGCCGCGCCCCTTGCCCCCCTGCGGTAAAACTTCCCGTCGATCAATCCCTGCGCCGGAAAGGAATAGCGGTCCAAATCGTCCATCACGGCCGGGTCCGCCGCGCGCAATCCGCCCTCGGCGGCGCGGTACACGATGCCGGGCACATCCTCTATCCCGCTCCCCGCCCGCAACGCGCGCGCCAGCAGCGGCAGCGACGCCTCGCCCTCGCCCCTGAGCACGAAGTCCACCGCGCCGCATTCCATAACGGATTCGTACAGTTCCGTCGGGTGATGGCCCCCCATCACGATGGCGCAACCGGGGGCGGCGTCCCGCACTGTTTCGGCCGTCCGCAGGGCCTCCCCGCAGTAAGCGGTGAAAAGCGACGAAATGCCTACCAGGAAAGGCTTCGCCCGCTGCACCGCCTCCGCGATCTTCCCGAAGCTCAGCCCGTAGTGCCGGTAACGGTGAAACAGTCCGAAAGGAGAAATGTCCGGCTTGCCGTACCAGGCTTTCAGGTATTCCATTTCGACGGGAAGGTCGATGGGCTTAGACTTGCGGGTGGCGAGGCAGTCGAGGATTTCCACGGAAAAACCTTCCCGCATGAGCGCCGCCCCCACCGAAGCCAGCCCGCACGGGATGGTCCTTTTCGCGGTGAGATAGAAATCCCTGATGGGGGGCTGGATGAGGAGGATGTCCGCCATGCCGCTTCACATGCTCATCATCGGGTCGCGGTCAACGGCCAGCTGAACGCGCCTCAACGCGGGATCGCTTCGCGCGCCGCTCAGAACGGTTTCCGTGAAATCCTGCAGGTCGCGGCTCGTCCAGGCCTTGACGAAAACGTGCCAGCGGTAGCGGTCCTTGAGCTTGAGCAGGGGAGCGGGGGACGGCCCGAGAACGGCTGCCGGGCGCCCCGAAGCGTCGAACCGCTCCGCCGTTTCCCGGCACAGGACGGCCAGCCGTCGGGCGGCCTCGCGTGTCTGCGCCTCGCTGCGCGAGGTCACCAGGAATTTCAGGAACCTTGCGAACGGCGGGTACCGAAGTTGCTCGCGCGATTGCAGCTCGATGTCGCAGAACCTTTCGTAGTCGAGCGCCAGCACCGCTTCGAGGGTGTAATGGAACTGGTTGTAGGTCTGGAGAATCACCCGCCCGGGCTGTTCGCCGCGCCCGGCCCGGCCCGCAACCTGCATCAGCAGCTGCACCGTAGTCTCACCCGCTCGGAAATCGGGGAACTGGAGCGCCGTGTCCGCATTGATCACCCCGACCAGCGTAATGTCGGGAAAATCGTGCCCCTTGCCCACCATCTGCGTCCCGATGAGCACGTTGGCGCGCCCGGATCGAACGGCGTCGAGGCTTTCCACCAGGTCTTCCGGGCGGCTCACCGTGTCCCGATCGATCCGCACGATGCGGGCGTCCGGCAGCTCACGCCGCACTTCCTCCTCCACGCGTTCGGTCCCGAACCCGAGCGGGAACAAGCCTGCATGGCCGCACGCCGGGCAGCGCTCGGGCACGGCCTCCTCCTTCCCGCAGTAGTGGCAGCGCAGGACCTTCTCCCGCTGGTGATAGGTGAGGCTGACGCTGCACGAGGAGCACTGAAGCACCGCGCCGCAGACACCGCATAAAAAACAGGTGGCGAAGCCTCGCCGATTGAGAAAGAGCAGGGCTTGGTCGCCCGCCTGCAGGGTTTCCGCCAGAGCCGTGCGCAGCCGATGAGAAAGGATGCGCGCGCGCGAAGACTCACGGCGCATGTCCACGATCTCGAGGGCCGGCAGCGGGCGGTCCAGGATGCGCCGAGGCAGGAGGAGCGGGCGGTAGCGCTCCAGCCTGCTCTGGTGGATGGTCTGCAGGCTGGGGGTGGCCGATCCGAGCACCACCGGGATTCCCAGGAGCCGCGCCCGCACCAGCGCCGCGTCGCGCGCGTGGTAGCGGAGGTGGTCGTCCTGCTTGTACGACGGGTCGTGTTCCTCGTCCACCACGATGAGGCCCGGATCGCGCACGGGCATGAAGACGGCCGACCGGGCGCCAAGGACCACGGTCCTGCGGCCCGCCAGGATATCCCGCCACTGATCGTACCGGGCGCCTTCCGGGACGCCGCTGTGCCAGACCGCGAGCCGCGCGCCGAAACGCTGCCGGAAGAGGGCTTCGAGCTGCGTGCTGAGGCCGATTTCAGGCACCAGGACGAGCGCGCCGCGCCCCCGCTTCAGCGTTTCTTCGACCAGCCGCATGTAGACTTCAGTCTTGCCGCTTCCGGTGACTCCGAACAGCATGAACGGCTGGAAAGGCCCGCTTGCGAGATACGGGGAAACCGCGTCGAAAACTTCCTGCTGGTCCGGGGTGAGCCGCGGCGGCGGGGCTTCCGGCAAGGCCTGCGCGAGCCGGAATGTGCGTTCCTCCTCCCGCTCTTCCACTCGCACCGTTCCTGCCGCGGTGAGCTTGCGCAGCCAGTAGTCGGCGTTTCGCACTTCCCGGCGCACCACGCTCAGCGGGATACCGGCATCCGCTCCCCGCAGGAGCGCGACGAGCGACTTCAGGTTGGCGTTGCGCTCGATCGGCCCGGGATCCGGTTCACCTGCCAGGCGGAACACCTTGATCGTCTTCGGGCCGGGCAATCCGCATCGCCATTCATGGCACCGTTCCACCAGCCCCCGGTTTTCAAGTTCCCTGAGCCTTTGCCTGAATCCTCGCGGCGAGCCGCAGGCGGCTTGGAGTTCGGCAAGAGCCGTCGGCCCCCGGCGATGCAGCAAATCCCCGATTTCGCCCCGTTCCGCTTCGGCCCGTTCCTCCCCCGCGGGCGTGAGGCGCACGAATACTTCCGGGGCCTTGGTCGCCCCGGAGGGAAGGGCCGTCTGGAGGACTTCTCCCACGGGATAGAAGTAGTAGGAAGCAAGCCAGCGGCACAGTGCGATAAGATCGGGAGTAAGCACGGGACCGTCGTCCAGGACTGCCAGGATGGGCTTCAGGCGGACCCCCGGGGGCATGTCCGGGGGAGGCCGGTCGGCGCGGGCCAGGATGAGCCCGGTGGCGCTTCTTCTTCCCAGGGGGACCAGCACTCGCACGCCGAGGCGCGCCCCGGCGTTCAGGTCGGAGGGAATCGCGTAGTGCAGGGTCTTCTCGAGAGCGCTGAAAATCGATACTTCTGCGAAAGGACCTACCACCGGATCACCCGCTGGTGGAACCTTCGGCGGTTTTCGCCGTGGGGGCGGAACTGCCGTCGAGGGCGGCCTGGCCGAGGTCGCGCTTCTTGTCAAAATCGAGCCGCAGCGTTTTCGGGATGGTGCGGGAGCGTGGAAAGTCCGACTTGAGATAGTTGACAGGTTTACCGTTACGGACAAAGCGGAAGTCGAGGTAGGGCGTCGTCGAGGCATCGGTGGAGCCCACCAGGCCGATGATTTCACCCAGGGTTACCTTCTTGCCTTTTGCGAGTCCTTTGCTGAAGCCGGACAGGTGGCCGTAATGGGTCTTGTAGCCGCCTTTGTGCAGGATCTGGATGAAGCGGCCCGCCTTGTCCGTTCTTCCCATGGCCGCAACCGTTCCGTCTCCCACCGCGCTGACCGGCGTTCCCTTCGGCGCCGTGTAATCCACGCCCAAGTGAGGCCGGTAGATCTTGAGAATCGGTCTTAAAGGCTTGTAGTTCGATGCGGCCATGATCCGCCGGTAGTTCAGAGGGCTCTTCAGAAAGGGTTTGCGAAGCGACGTCCCCTTGGCGTCGAAGTATTCCGTGGACCCGTCCGGGAACTGGTAGAGGAAAGCCTGCAAGCGCTGCCCGGAAACCTTGAGCTCAGCCGCCAGGATAACCCCCGGCCGCGATTTCCGGCCGTCCTTCACCCAATCTTCGTAGTGGACGACGAAGGTGTCCCCTTCTTTCAGATCCGAATTGAAGTCGACGTCGTAGGCGAAGATATCGGTCAGATCCGCCACGAGGGCCACCGGCAGACCGGCTCCGATGCAGGATTCGTAGAGATCCTCGGCATAAACGCCCCGGACCGTGTTCCCGATGGGCAGAGGGCTGCTCCCGTCATCCCGGCAGTCCCATTCAGTGCCGACTCTGCGTAGCGTGTAGGTGGAACCTTGAGCCGCGGACAGGATGAGCTTCACCGGCTGGTTGTCGCTGCGGCCCACGTGGATGATGAGCTCGTCGTCGGGCTTGATCTGGCTGAGCGCGGGGAAGTTGCGGCAGGATTTCTCCCACTGGCCGATGACCGTCGCGGGAAGGCCCGAGGCCTCGACGATCCCGGACAGGGATTCACCGGCGCGAACGATGTGATGCCGTATGGCAAACCGCTCGAGATACTGGGAACGCACGGCGAAGGCATCGGGATAATCAAGGGAGACGGGGGTCGCGGGTTCAGCGGTCGTCGCGGGCGCGGGAGGCGTCGCCGGGACCTTCTCATCCGGTGTCTGGAGCAAGCTGTATGATCCGAAGGCAAAGCCGAGGACCACGAGCGCGATGAAGACGTGCTTGCCTCTCATCCATCGCGTCCTGGGAATTCGGTGGTCAGGTCTGCCGGGGATGGTTTTGATCACGAACTTCTTCATGGGTGCCCGCCGGGGGTAGCCGCCGCCTTCCGGAGGGCGGCCGCGACCGAGTCGGAAGTGATGCCCGGATCTTGGCAAGCATGATCCGTCTACTGTGAGGTGAATCGTCCAAGGTTCATTTCTATCACATCGGCTGAGAACAGGTCAAAAACAAAAAGGAAACGGGGCCGGGAAGGCACGCAGGGAAGCCGTTCCCGGCACGAAAAGGCAACCCCGGTCAGGACGTCTCCAAAACGCGGGCGAGGACCTCCCGCACGGATGATCATCTCTTCGCAGGTGCGGACGGCATAAGGTCGGTCCCCGGCTCCCATTTCACCCCGACGCACCATACCGGTTTGTGGTTCCCTGGTTTGAAGGTTTTCAGCGGCTGCGGCAGGAGTCAGGACTGGAACGATCAATGTCCCAAGTTCCGGACATGCATGCCCTTTGCGCAACAAAATCGTGCATCCTCCGGTGGATGGCTGCCGACCGGGCGACGGCCGTATGCAGTGAAGCTTTGCAGGAAAGCTGTCCCGCCTGTGGATAAACGGAGGCAACCGCGCTTCCCGGGCTTTTGAAGAGAGGGCTGGATGATTATCTGCAGGAGAGGAGGAATACTATCGCATGAGAACGATTTGACAATTGCCGGCGCCAGGCCCGGACGGGTATGCTCCATGCGCCAAGGAGGAATGATCATGAAGCGTTTCGTGACTGTGTTCGTGCTTGCGCTGGGACTGATGTTGTCCCAGGTTGCGTTCGCCCCGGAAGCCGCGGCTGCGGGAAAAGCTCAGACGAACTGCCCTGTGATGGGCGGCAAGATCGACACGAAGGTTTTCGCGGATTACCAGGGGAAACGGGTCTATTTTTGTTGCACCGGGTGCCTCGAAGACTTCCGGAAGGAGCCCGACAAGTACATCAGGAAGCTCGAGTCCGAAGGCGTGGAGCTTGAGAGGGTTTCCGAGGCCAAGTGATCGGCCCATCGCCGGTTCGGCCAGTGACATGGTCGCCGGCCGAACCGGTTCCCCGGCTTGTTTTTGCCTGTGACCATGCTCTACCCCCGTTCCTTGGTTGATTCATTGCCGGGTGCAATCCATTTTTCCGTGGTAATTTGATCACTTGACACAATCCAGCCGTTCCTGTAAGCTGAAAACATGTATGTTGAAGCACGATCAATACAAGTTTTCCGTGGCATCCGGGGGCTTCATCGGCCGCGTGTATCCCCTGTATTGGCTGCAGCTCGAACAACCGGAGGCGCAACACAATGAAACCTGCATCCTTGCGCAATGTAATTTTTGTATTGATTCTTGCGATACTGACGATCCCGCGGGCCGTCGATGCCGCGGAAGTTTTCCAGTTCGCTTCAGACGAAATCCGGATGGAGATCCTCTCCCGGGAGGATTTTGAAGCCCGCTTTGGGGCCAACCCGGATGTTCCCCGCACGGACGAGGCGATCCTCAGTCTGGCCGCAAAGATCTATCTTCCCCTGGAAGAGGAGACTATTCCCGCCTGGGAGGGGGAGGCGGAGTGCGGGTACCCGCGAATGTCCAGCCTTATGGCAGGGCTGCAAAACCCGGCGATCTCGGACGAGACGCGGCGGCGGGTGGACGAGCTCATGGCGACCGCGGTTCCGGACCTGCCTCGCGAAGAGATTTTCGGGCACTTCAAGTTCAAGTGGACGGACAACAACTCCAACGAACTGCATAACGTCACTCGCGAGGACATTCGAGCGCTGTCCCTGTATCTGAACCGATACTGGAATGTGTACACGGACATCTTCGGGATCGAGCCTCAGTGTTACGAGGAATACGGCGAGAAGTTGATCGACATCAAGGTGTTCTACTTCGGGGAAATGGGATCGACGCACAATTCCTTGAAGTATATCAATTTGAACAGCAAGTCGGTGGTGAAGGATCCGTGTCGCAGGAGGTCGGTATCGGCCCACGAGCTGTTTCATCGCGTGCAGTTCAGGTGCGGGCTCGAGGATCCGTATCCGGGCGTGATGTGGTTGGCGGAGGGCACCGCCGTCTGGGCTATGAAATGGGCATTGGCGGCCGGAGACGTCTCTCCCGTTTACGACTATGTGAATCGCATGAACGAAGGGTTGGCCAACACGGACAAGAACCTGTTGCTCAATCGGGCATACGATTCGGCCCATTTTTGGGTTTACCTGGCCGACAGGGCCGGGTGGGAGGCGATCCGGGATGTGTGGACCAGGTACCGGACCCAGGCACAAAAGGATCCCCGTGCCGCCGTGGCTGCCGTGGTGCAGGCAAAGCTGGGACTGGACTTCGATCACTTTCTTCACAAATGGCACAAGACCAATTACATCCAGGGTCTTGCCAATGCTCCTTCTGAATACGATTACGCGCTTGAAGGGACATCGCATGTCACGTGCGGAGCCACCCGCCGGTTGCGCCGCGTCCAGATCAATGCCGCCCACAAGATTTCCTCGAATTCGACGCGTTTCACCTTCAACGGGAGAGTGGCCCCGTACGGCGCCGACTACTATCGGTTCGCCCTGGGCGATCAGCTGACGCGCGTCCGCGTGAGAGTGACCGGGGAAGCCGCGGGCAACTTCAGTTACTTTTTCATGGGGGTAAGGTCGAACAAGGGGCAGGAGCCCGTCAAGCAGAGCTTTGCCCGGCAGTGTGAGTTTTACAAGACCCTGAAGCCGGGGGAGTGGGGCCAGCTGATCATGATCGTCGCGGGACGGTCCGAGGGCGGCGATTACACGGTTCAGGTCATCCCGGCGCCGGGGGGGGCCGATTGCATCAACGGCTATTGGCAGCAGGACGGCTCCATAGAGTTCTGGCATCTGGCTTACGACGAGGTCGCGGACATGATCAAAGGAAGTTACGTCGGTTTCCCGGGCTGCAACCTGCTGGTCCGGGGGACCTACTCGGAGCCCAACATTCAATTCTCCACCACCACCGATCCGGCGCGCCAGGACTGTTACCGGGTGAGCATGGACGGAGTCCTGGCGGGCTGCAGGTGGATCTACGCCACCAGGACCACGCGCTACGATTCGAAGGGCACCTTTTATCTTCTGAAGAAAGTTACCGCGCCGTCCGCACCTCATGAGGAGTGATCCGGGGGAGGGTGGCCGACCGGCGCCGAGGCGGAGGATCGCCGGGGCCGCCCCCGAACCGCGGTATTGAAGGTGTAATACCGTTTCCCCTGTCGATTTGCGTCGGGTTGAGAACGGCCGGGCCGATGTCAGCAGGTTCTTGGGGAAAACGCATCGATGCCGGTGATGTCTCGTCCCAGGATGAGCGTGTGTACGTCGTGGGTCCCCTCGTAAGTGTGCACGGCTTCGAGATTCAACATATGCCGGATCACGTGATAATCGAGGGCCACTCCGTTTGCGCCCAGGATATCCCGCGCGACGCGCGCGATCTTGAGCGCCTCGAAGACGTTGTTCATCTTGGCAAGAGAAATGTGGGTATGCCTGGCGTGTCCCGCATCTTTCAGCCGTCCCAACTGGATGCACAGAAGTTGAGCCTTCGTGATCTCGGTGAGCATCTTCACCAGTTTGCTCTGAACCAGTTGGAAGCTTGCGACGGGTGCTTTGAACTGAATCCGCGACCTCGCATAGTCCAGAGCGATCTCATAGCATGCCTGGGCCGCCCCCACTGCTCCCCAGGCAATGCCGAAGCGCGCTTCGTCCAGGCACATGAGCACGGATTTGAGTCCTTCCGTGCCGGGCAGCATATTCTCGGTGGGGACGCGCACATCATCCAGTGCCAGACTGGATGTGAACGACGCACGATGCGAATATTTCCGGTCAATGGGAAAAGCCCGAAATCCGGGCATGTTCTTTTCCACAAGGAACCCGCGGATCCCCTCATCGGTCCGGGCCCAGATCACCGCGACATCTGCCAGTTCACCGTTTGTGATCCACGTTTTGCTTCCGTTGATGACGTAGTCGCCCCCCCGACGCACCGCTCTCGTGCGCAAGTGTCCGGCGTCCGATCCGATATCGGGTTCCGTAAGCCCGAAACAACCCACGCTTCGGCCCCGCGCCAGGGCGGGCAGCCAGCGCTCCTTGTGTTCCCGGCTGCCGAAGGCATGGATGGGATACATCACGAGCGAATTCTGTACCGAAACGAATGAACGCAGACCGCTGTCCCCCCGCTCCAGTTCCTGGCACACAAGGCCGTAAACGACGTTGCTCATCCCGGGGCAGTCATATCCCTCAACCCTGATGCCGAACAGGCCGAGCTCGGCCAACTCGGGGACAAGGCCGACGTCAAAGACCCCTTTGTCGAAGTATTCGTCGACCTTGGGCATATAACGGTCTTCGACCCAGCGGCGGACGGTATCGCGCGCATTCCGCTCTTCGTCGTTCAACAGATGTTCGCTGTGGTGATAGTCGACGCCCTGGAACCGCTTCATAAAACCCTACCTCCTCTGTCTATGCGGGCATTCGGAATCATCCGTGTCACCAGGCAGCATCCTGAAGAATATCTCTTCCCGGCATTCCCCGGCCAGGGGATACTTGATCGGGGTATCCATTCCCGCAACTCCGCTCCGCCGGCCTTCACGACGAACCGGAGCCCGGAATCCGGAATGAGGCCGGTGATCGGCTTGCCGACGGTTTCGGACGGATTGAGCCCCGGGAATCCGGCATCAGTGTCGTTCATGGAGCGGATGAACCAAACGGTGTCGCAGAAGATGACCCCGATGAGGGTGTCGTCGAGTATCGGCTCGGGGATGTCTTTCGTTGCCGACGCTTCCTGTTGCCGCCCGTGCGTTCCCTCGCCCTCATCTTCGATGAACGCCAGGACCTTCGGCGCCGTCGAACCCTGCGCGCAGCCAGTCTAACACAGTTGAAGCCCGCGGAAGAGCGCCTGTGAAATGCATGCGAAGCGGTCGATCATGGGTGGGAATGCCGCTTGAGGAATAACCGCCGGCGTGAGCCGTCAAACCGGACGAAGACAGGGTCCGTGGGAGGTATTCTCGGGCTGCGGGGTGCTCCACGACCACATCACGGCGCTCATGCCAAAAGGTTCCAGGGGCGAGGGACAACGTCCTGGGCCGCTTCGAACGGACCCTCCTCGCCCGGTACCCGGAGCCTCGCAGAAAGTGGCTTTTATTAACAATGATTAATGATATTCATGCCAAAAGCGGCGATGAGCCGGGATCCACACTCAGGTTCGACGGGTTCGCCGCATGGCGAATCACCCCAATGCCTTATGTATCAAGGAACAAGGGGCAATGGCCACGACTTTGCCGCATCACGGGCATTAATGAAAAAACAGTGCGTAGCCATTAATGTACGCCGGTCGAACGAGTTGTCAATCCGCGTAAAAAGATGGTCTGAGCCGATTCGTCGGCGATTTAGTGCTTGCTAAGGGCATTGAGGTAAGTATAATTGCCTTCCGAAAGGGGCTGGAGTAAACGTACTTTTGTGATTTAGGTTCATAATCCCGGGGCAATACATTGCGTATTCGTTAAACTTAAGGAGGAGGAGGTCCACATGACGAAAGCCGATCTGGTTATCAAAATGGCCGATGGAACGGGCATCACCAAAGCCGCTGCGGAAAAGGCTCTGAACAATCTTATCGCGGCCGTCAGTGCGGCGCTTGCGAAGGGTGACAAGATCACCCTGGTGGGTTTCGGAACGTTCGACGTGGCCAAACGGGCCAAGCGCGAAGGCCGCAATCCCCGAACCGGTCAGGCCATCACCATTCCTGCTTCGAAGGTGGTGAGGTTCAAGGCCGGAAACAAGCTCAGAGACGCGATCAAATAAGAGACTTCTTAAGGACCCCGTTCCCCGAAGTTTTCCGGGAACGGGGTCCATGAGCGGGCTCGCAATTCCAACAGACGCTTCTGCCGATGCAATGGAAACGGATGAGAACCTGGCCCTCATAGAACCTCGGAAGGGAAAGCGGGAAAAAGCTTTGCCGCCGGCGGCCGTGTTGATCTTTACCCCTCTTGACCTGGAAGTTTTTTCCAAAAGTTTTCCTCAACGTCCCAGCATGAACAACAGGATCTATCTCTCCGATGCATACGCGGGAGAATATGGAGGGGTGCCGATTGCACTGGTCGGGCCGATGCTCGGCGCTCCGCAGGCCGTCATGGTATTGGAGAAGATGATCGCATTGGGGGTGAGAAAGGTTTTTGCGGTCGGCTGGTGCGGGTCCCTTCAGGGGCGAGTGAGCGTGGGGGACGTGGTCGTCCCCGACACCGCGGTCAGTGAAGAGGGGACGTCCGATCATTATCCCCTGGGAGGCGGCGCCTTACGGGGACCTTCCAATGAGCTTCGCGATCCGCTCATTGCGGACCTGTCGGCGAGGGGGGTCAAGGTACACGAGGGATCTGTCTGGACTACCGACGCCCCTTATCGTGAAACACGTCGGAAGGTGTTGCAGTACCAGAAATCGGGTGTCCTGGCCGTGGACATGGAGACGTCGGCTCTGCTCACCGTGGCCGCTTTCAGGCAGATTCGGCTGGCTGTGGTTCTGACCGTTTCCGATGAGCTTCATTCGATGCACTGGGTGCACGGGTACAGAGAGCCGAGGTTCCTGGAGACCAGGGAGAAAGTGGTGGACGCCGTGCTTTCGGTGGTTGCCCGGACGATGAAAGAAGAGTGAGCCGTTTGCGTGACGGCTGTACCTGTCTTCAAGCATTTCCACCTCTGCCCGAAGCGGGTCGGTACGTGCCGGAGCGGGCGGGGACCGGCGGTAATGTGGTGCCGGCGTGCCTGTCGTGTTATCATGTTTTGTCTACGACTTCCTTGTCGAAAGGATAGGGACGATGCAGGACCGGGAGAAAGCGCATGCCAGGATTGAAGCCTTGAGGGAGGAAATCCGGCATCACAACTATCTCTATTATGTCCTCGACCGTCCGGAAATCAGCGATGAGGCCTACGACGGGCTGTTTCGCGAACTGGTCCGTTTGGAGGAATCCTACCCGGCGCTCATCACGCCCGATTCACCGACACAGAGGGTGGGGGCGGCCCCGGCCGAAAAATTCCTGCCCTTTCCCCATACGATACCCATGTTGAGTCTCGAGAACGCGATGTCGGAGGCGGAAGTCTTCGAGTTCGCCCGTCGGGTGCGGAAGATCCTGGGAGACAGGGGCGACGTCGACTTCATGGCGGAACCGAAGATGGACGGGCTGGCGGTTGAACTGGTCTATGAAAACGGTGAGCTGACCGGTGCCGGCACCCGGGGGGACGGGTATGTGGGAGAGGGCGTGACACGCAACGCAAAGACCATAAGGGCGATTCCTCTGAAGCTTTACGCCGGTGCGGGGGGGGCTTCCCCACCGGCTCGGATTGCCGTCCGGGGTGAAGTCTACATGGACAGGAAGGACTTTGCCGCCCTCAACAGGAGCCGCGAGCAAGCCGGTGAGCCGCTTTTCGCAAATCCACGCAATGCCGCGGCGGGATCGTTGCGTCAGCTCGATCCCTCGGTCACGGCGGCGCGTTCACTGAAAGCCTTTTTCTACGGTGTGGGAGAAGTGTCGGGTTACCGCTTCAAGACCCAGGCACAGACCCTGGAGCAGTTCCGGCGCTGGGGTCTTCCCGTCAATCCTCTGTCCAGGGTCTGCCCGTCCATCGAGGATGCCGTGAGCTTCTACAATGAGATTGCGGCAGGACGGGACGCTCTGCCTTTTGAAATCGACGGCGTGGTCGTGAAGGTGAATTCCATCGAGTGGCAGGAAATGCTTGGTGAAAAATCCAGAAGCCCCCGATGGGCCATTGCGTACAAGTTTTCGCCCCGCCAGGCGCGGACTCAAGTCCTTGGCATCAAGGTGCAGGTGGGTCGGACCGGAGTACTGACCCCGGTGGCGGAATTGGAGCCCGTCACGGTGGGCGGCGTCACCGTCAAAAGGGCGACTCTGCACAATCAGGATGAAGTGGAGCGCAAGGACATTCGTGTGCGCGACCAAGTGATGGTGCGCCGCGCGGGGGACGTGATTCCGGAGGTCGTCGAGGTCATCAGGGAAGCCAGGACGGGTGGTGAGCAGGTTTTTCAGATGCCCGGGCAGTGCCCTTCCTGCGGGTCGGAGGTCGTACGCCTGCCGGAAGAAGCGGTCCATCGCTGTCTGAATCGCAACTGTCCGGCTCAAATCAAGGCGTCCTTGCGTCATTTTGCGAGCCGGGACGCAATGAATATCGAAGGACTGGGCAAGAACATCGTTTCGATGCTTGTGGATCGGGGCATCGTTGAATCGGTGTCGGACCTGTACCGGCTGCGCGTGGAGACACTGGAGCAGCTCCCGGGGTTTGCCGGAAAGTCGTCCCGCAACCTGGTCGAATCGATCGAGAGAAGCAAGAAGACCAACCTGGCGGATTTCCTCTACGCGCTCGGTATCTATCACGTGGGGAGCCACGTCGCCCGGTTGCTGGCGGAGCGTTTCGGGACGCTCGACGGCGTACGCCGGGCTTCCGTAGAGGAGCTGATGAGCGTCAACGGCGTCGGAGAGGTGGTGGCCAGGAGCGTGGTCCATTATTTCTCGCTTCCCGCCAACCGGACGCTGGTCGAAAGCCTGCTGAGCGCGGGACTCGAGATGGCGGCCACCGAGCCTGAAACCAGGCCGGTGGATGCATTCTGGAACGGGAAGACGGTTGTTTTCACCGGCGCGCTCAGCTCGATGACCCGATCGAATGCGGCGGCCCTGGCGACATCGAGGGGGGCCAGGGTGTCCGACAGCGTGAGCAGGAAGACGGACATCGTCGTGGCCGGTGCCGATCCGGGATCGAAGGTCGAAAAGGCAAGACAGTTAGGGATTACGATCCTGGATGAAATGGAATTTCTCAAGCGACTCGGGATGTAATCGTCACAAGTTCCCTGGAGGGGAGAAGGGGGTCATGGATAAACGGCGCGCCCACGTGTGGATATCGGGGCGGGTGCATGGTGTGGCCTTTCGTGCCTATACGCAGGAGGCGGCCTACCATCTGGGCATCGGCGGATGGGTCAGAAACCTCCCGGACGGCAGGGTCGAAGCCGTATTCGAGGGGGATGCCGACAAGGTCGCACGGATGGTCGAATGGTGCCGGAAAGGCAGTCCCATGAGTCGCGTGACCGAAGTGGAGGTTAGGGAGGAAGATTTCCGGGGAGAATTTGTCCGATTCGAAATAACCTTTGGAAGATGGGGGGCCTGAACGTGAAAGAATATTGGGACCACCTGGTGAAGTTCTTTGTGGCGTGGGATTTCCCTACTATTTTGAACGCTGTCCGCCAACTCGATCCCAAGGCCGTGATAAGGAATCCCTATGTATGGTTGGTGGGGGTTCCGATCCTGGGGCTCCTGGTCTGGAAGAGACGCTTCCGCACTCTGCTGGCACTCGGGTCGTTTGTGGCTTTCCTGTTCCTGGCACAGGCGACGATTTCACCTCCGGGAGAAACCATGCCGCTCAGGGACATCCTCACGTTCGTGGGAGGGACTCTGGGTTTGTTGGTGGTGAACCTGTATTTTCTATTCGTGAGCGAATAGGTTGAGAAACCGGCATTTCGAAGGCTGAAGAGCTGGTGGAAACGATACCGCCGCCCGAGGTTCCGTCGAAGCTCGGGCGGCATGGTGTTTCATTGGACCCCGCGTCGTCGCAAGGCGTTTTTACGACTCGCTTTCGGAGCCGTTTACGCGCTCCTTGAGCTCCTTGCCCACCTTGAAGAACGGCAGCTTCTTGGAATTGACTTCTATGAGCTCACCGGTTTTGGGGTTCCTGCCCTTATAGCCTTCGTAGTTCTTGACCTTAAAGCTTCCAAAGCCTCGGATTTCCAGGCGATCCGACCGAATGAGAGCATTTTCCATGCTCTGGAATGCAACGTTGACGGCCGTCTCGGCAGCTTTCAGGGTGATTCCTTCGGCCTTGGCCAACGTTTCGATGAGTTCGCTCTTAGTCATGTTCCAAACTCCTTGAGGATTGGTGTATTCGACGATCTCAATCAATTCTTTCAACGTTTCCCAGGTATGGGCGCAATGCAGGAGGGATCGATACACTGCCGTCGGCTTGTTGACCGTTTTCGAGAATCGCGACCAGTGTTCGTCCCACCGCCAACCCGGATCCGTTCAGAGTGTGAACGAACTCGGTCTTGCTCTGTCCTTTGCGCCGAAAGCGAATGTTCGCTCGTCGAGCTTGAAAGTCCTCGAAATTGCTGCAGGATGAAATCTCCCTGTACGTGTTCTGTCCGGGCAGCCAGACTTCGATGTCATAAGTCTTGGCGGAAGAGAAACCCATGTCGCCCGTGCAGAGCGTGACCACCCGGTAGTGCAGTCCCAATTCCTGCAGGATCCGCTCTGCGTCGAGAAGCAGCTTTTCGAGTTCTTCGTACGAAGACTCGGGCTTGACCAGCTTCACCAACTCGACCTTGTTGAACTGATGCTGCCTGATCAGTCCGCGAGTGTCCTTGCCGTAGGACCCCGCCTCCGATCGGAAACACGGAGTGAACGCCGTATAGAGCTTCGGCAGTTCCGACTCTTCAAGCGTTTCGTTCATGTGAATGTTGGTCACCGGAACTTCGGCCGTGGGCACGAGGTAGAAGTCCCTGTCCTCCAATTTGAACAGATCTTCCTTGAACTTAGGAAGCTGCCCGGTACCGAGCAGGCTGGTGCTGTTCACGATGAACGGCGGCAGCACTTCGGTGTATCCGTGCCGCCTGGTGTGGATATCCAGCATGAACGCGATCAGCGCGCGCTCCAGCGCGGCGCCCATTTTCCAGTAGAGGGCGAACCGGGCCCCGGCGATCTTTGCCGCACGTTCGAAATCGAGGATCCCCAGCGCTTCGCCTATCTCCCAGTGGGGTTTCGGCTCGAAATCCAGCTCCGGTTTGCTCCCCCAGGTTTTCGCCACCGGATTGTCCTTCTCGTCCGCGCCGACGGGAACCGATTCGTGAGGCATATTCGGAATCAGCAGGAGAAAATCCCGGAAATGCTCCTCGATGACCGTGAGTTCCTGGTCCAGTGTTTTGACCCGCCGGGAGACCTCCTTCATTTCCTCGATCAGAAGGGATGAATCCTTCTTTTCCCTTTTCAGGTTCGAGATCTCTTCGGAGGCTTTGTTCCGGCGAAACTTGAGTTCCTCCACCTCGCGCAGAATACGCCGCCTCTGGGTATCCAGCTCGATCAGGGGGGCAAGGCTCAAATCCATCCGGCGATTCCGCAACATCATGTCGATCTTGTCGACGTTGTCGCGGACAAATCGTAGGTCAAGCATGCAACCGTATCCTTCAGGGGCGAGGGTCTCGTTTCCTTACAGTTATCAAGAGGTTGAAATTAGAGTCTCTTTACCTTGAAAAAGTGCGTTTGTCAATTCCTTTGGGCAGTTCAATAAGTTGGCTAAGCAAAGAGAGCCAGACTCCTTTGTTCCCCGTTTCGGGAAACGAGAAAGTCAGACTGGGGTTGGATCAATCGTACTTCGAGCTGACCACCTCAACGCTGTAGTCTCCAAGGGTTGCCAACTCGGGAAGGTTATGGAAGACCAGCATGAATGGAACTCGATTGGATGCGGGAATCCGGACGTTCTTCAGGTTCTTGCCTTCCCGGTTCATCATTCTGTTCTGTATTTCCGTGAGCCCGAGGCGGGCGATTTCCTCGCGGCTCATGATGTTCCCCGAATAGCACCGCTGCTTTTGGATGACCTGGTTGTCGGTGGTGTAGAGCTTGCCCTCCAGCAGAACAAAGCTGACCGGTTTCTTCGATTCGTTGGTCACCTCTCCTTCCACCACAAAGACCTGCCCCGCATGGGCATTCTGAAGAAAGTACGCCTGCAGCGTATCCGATATGGTCACGTTGGGCTGTTCCGCTTCCTTGGAGACGCGCCCGCTTCCGGGGCCGGGGGGAACCTGTTGGTCGGTGAGCCAGTAGACTCCGCCCCCCAGGATCAACGCGATCACGAACCAGCCGACCAGCCGACGGAGCCGGAATCGTCTCACCGGGGGTGGAGGCGGGGCCGGCAGAGGCCGTTCCTCTACGGGGAAGTCCTCCTCGCTTTCACCATCCGTGAGCTGGGAGGGAATGAGATCCTCCTCCTCGGGCCGCTCGACTGTGAAGGTATGGCCGCAGCGCGAACATCTGACCTTGGTCCTGGTTCCCTTCAGTTTTGTCGGATCCAGACGAAACTTCGTGCTGCAAGACTCACACACAACAATCATGCAGGTTCTCCCTTCCGCAGTGTCGGTCCATCATTCATTAATTCCAATGCAGCCGGGAACTTCCGCCCCCATTGCCGCCTATTCGAAACACACCTCGAAAATGCCGGGGAGGTTACGGTGCTTCTCCGAGAAATCCAGGCCATAACCGACGAGAAAACCCTTTTCGACAGAAATGCCCACGTAGTCCAATGGGACTTCAACCTCGCGCCGTTCACGCTTGTCGATCAGTGCACACACCCTCACCGACTCCGGCCGGTGTTCGCGAAGATGTTCCAGAAACCATTTCAGAGTGACGCCCGTGTCGATGATGTCTTCCACCACCAGGACGTGATGTCCCTGGACCGGCAGTTCGATACGCTTGGTGATCTGCACCCGCCCGCTCGACTCGGCTTTGTCTCCGTAACTCGCGAGCCTCACGAAATCCAGCTTCACGGGAAGGGATAACCTTCGTACCAGGTCGGCCATGAAGATGAAAGACCCTTTGAGGATGCCGATGACCAGCAGGCTCCGTCCCTCATAGTCCCGATTGATGCGATCGGCCAGTTCGCTCACGAGCTTCGTCACCCCGTGAGGATCGATGCGTTCGACCAGTCGGTAATTCTCCAACCTCCCCTCCCTGCTCATCTCCCGTTGAAGGTTCAGATCGAACATCCGAAACATAATAGCGAAAAGGAAACGAAAGATCAATGCAGTTTAGCGTTAACTGCTCAGTATCAATATCAGTTTTGCCAACAACCGAAGATCTCCCGACGACGTGCGGTCCGGGTGCGCCTGGCGGGATACCGCGATGAGCGGTCCTAGTGCCCTTTTCCTTGATTTTGAAGCGGCAAGCGAATATAAACTCTTGGATCGCTCACCTTAAAAACACAAGGAGCAGGTATGAGGAAGAAAGTGGAAGAGGCGCTGGCCAAGATAAGGCCGATGCTCGAGCGCGATGGCGGAAGCGTGGAGCTGGTCGACGTTCAGGGAACCGTTGTCAAAGTGCGCCTGACGGGAGCCTGCCACGGCTGCCCCATGAGCCAGATGACCCTGAAGGCCGGCATTGAGCGGGTGGTCAAGGAGAATGTTCCCGAGGTCACGGAAGTACAGGCCGTCTGATACTGCGGGGACGGCGGGCGTCGTGGCCGGTCGGGTGGAGCGCCGGGCTTTCATTTGTGATAGGGTTCGCCCCTGATGATGGTGAATGCCCGGTAAAGCTGTTCGGCCACGATAAGGCGAGCCAGGTCGTGAGGAAAGGTCATTTCAGACAAGGCCAGAACCAGGTTGGCCCTGTCCCTGAGTTCACGGGAAATCCCCAGGGGCCCGCCGATGATCATCCAAACTGCCCCGGTGCCCCCATTGCCCAATCGCTCGAGGACTCGTGCGAACTCCAGCGAGTCCAGGTGCTTTCCAGTCCTGTCCCACACAATCAGCTGATCGCTCTTCCCGCCGATCAGCTTCAAGATACGTTCACATTCCTTTTCCAGGACGGCGGATTCCATCCCCCGCGGAGGAATCTTCTCGGCCTTGACGTAGTGAATCCGGGCGGGCAGGTAGTGGTTGAGCCGGGACACGTAACGTTCGATGCCCGTTTCGACATCCGGAAAGACCGTTTTCCCGACAAACACGAGGTGGATCTGCATGATACTCCGGTCTTCCTGTGCCGCAAGGCTCAGGGGGTGTCCGGGGTGAACAGGGCGGCCAGGAGAAACTCCCTGTTTCCCTTGGGACCCAGAACAGGGGAGGGCGTGACGTCGATGGCGGTGAAGCCCGATTCGCGACAGAACTCCGTGATGGACTCGCATACCCGGCGGTGAAGCTCCGGATCCTTTACCACTCCCCCTTTGCCCACCTGAGACCGCCCGACCTCGAATTGAGGTTTGATCAGAGCGATCAATCGCGCGCCGCGGGCGAGAAACGGGATCACGGCGGGGATCACGAGCTTGAGCGAAATGAACGAAGTATCCATCGTCGCCACCTGCACCGCTTCCGGCACCAAGTCGCGGGGGAGGAACCGGATGTTATGTTTTTCGAGGACAACCACCCTCGGATCCTGCCTCAATTTCCAGGCCAGTTGCCCGTAACCGACATCGACCGCGTAAACCCTTCTTGCGCCGCGCTGCAGGAGGCAATCGACGAATCCCCCCGTGGAAGATCCGACATCCATGGCCACCATGCCTTCCACGCCGATCCCGAATGTCGCGATGGCGTGCTCCAGCTTCAGCCCCCCACGGCTCACGTAGGGCATGTCCGTGCCCGTCAACTCGATTTTCGAGTCGACGGACACCTGCTGTCCGGTCTTCGTCACTTTGCGGCCGTCCACCAGCACCCTGGCCGCAAGGATCAGCGCCTGCGCCCGTTCCCGGCTCGCGGTCAGACCCCTATCGACGAGCAACTTGTCCAATCGCGTGGAGGATTTGGCCATCGCGCGTGTTCAGCAGGTTCAATGCGGCGTTTTCTATACCGTCCGCATCGATTCCATAAAGGTTTCGAAGCGTGCTCTGCGGGCCATGGACCACGAACGTGTCGGGAATTCCCAGGCGCACGAAAGACTTCGGGAAAAATGAAATCTCCTGCAACATTTCCAGTACGGCGCTGCCGAACCCTCCCTGGAGCACGTTTTCTTCGATGGTCACGATCTTCCCGATCTTCCTGGCCCAATCGAAAATAAGGTCCTGGTCCAGGGGTTTGACGAACCGCGCGTTGATCACGGCCGCGCTGATTCCCTGACGCTCCAGCCGCTGCGCCGCTTCCATGGCGGGGTAAACGGTCGTACCGATCCCGATCAGCAGAATATCCTCTCCCTCGCGAAGAAGCTCTCCCTTGCCGATGGGCAGCGCTTCGGGGTCCTTGTCCATCGCGACGCCGTAGCCGTTCCCGCGGGGATATCGAACGGCTGCCGGTCCATGGTGATCGAGAGCCGTCTTCAACATGTGCTGCAGCTCATTCTCATCCTTGGGGGCCATGAGGATCATGTTGGGAATGATCCTCAGGAAAGACAGATCGAAAACCCCGTGGTGAGTAGGTCCGTCCTCGCCCACAAGGCCTCCGCGGTCCATTGCGAAGACCACGGGAAGGTTCTGAAGACAGACGTCGTGGACGATTTGGTCGAAGGCGCGCTGAAGGAAAGTTGAATAGACGGCGACCACCGGTTTGAAGCCTTCCGCGGCCATGCCGGCGGCAAACGTCACAGCATGCTGCTCCGCGATCCCCACGTCGAAGAATCGATCGGGGAACCGTTCCGAATAGCATTCAAGGCCCGTTCCCTGAAGCATCGCGGCGGTGATGGCGACCACCTTGAAATCGTCGTAGGCAACACGGGAGATCGTATCGCCGAACACCTTCGTGTAGGACGGCGGGCTTTTCAGCTCCGATTTCAGGCTCTTGCCCGTGGCGATGTCGAAAGCGCCCACGCCGTGGAAACTGGTCGGGTCGATCTCCGCCGGAGGATAACCCCGGCCCTTCTCGGTCATGACATGGATCAGCACCGGCCCCTCGATTTCGCGTGCCGTCCGGAGTGTCTCGATCAGCCGGTCCAGGCGATGCCCTTTGATAGGGCCGATGTAATGAAAATCAAGCGCCTGGAACAGCATGCCCGGGGTGAAGAAAGTGACGAGCGAATCCATGCTGCGCTTGACGATCTGGATGATGTTGGTGCCCAGGCCGGGAATTGTCCTGACGAATCGCTCCATCTCCTTCTTGAGGTTCATGAGGCTCTTGGTCGAAAGCTTTCTGCTCAGGAAAGCGGAAAGCGCTCCCACGTTCGGGGAGATGGACATCTCGTTATCGTTCAGGACGACGATCAGGTTCTTGGCCAGGTCGCCGGCATGATTGAGGGCCTCGAACGCCATTCCCCCGGTCATGCTCCCGTCTCCGATCACGGCGATGGCCCGGCACGGGCTGTCTTTCAACGAGTGAGCGGCGGTCATCCCGAGCGCCGCCGAAATCGAGGTGCCGGAATGTCCCGTGCCGAACGCGTCGTACTTGCTTTCAGACCGCTTGGGAAAGCCGCTGATGCCGCCATACTGGCGAAGCGTGTGGAATTGAGCGCGCCGCCCGGTGAGCAGCTTGTGTGCATAGGCCTGATGGCCGACATCCCAGATGATGTGGTCGCAAGCAGAGTCGAACACGTAATGCAGGGCAATACTGAGCTCAACGACCCCGAGATTGGGAGCGAGGTGACCGCCGTTCCTGGAAACGGTTTGGATCAGAGTCTCGCGAATTTCCTGGGCGAGCTGCTGGAGCTGAGCGGGCGTGAGCTGCCTCAGCTGACTCGGCCTGTCAATCTGAGAGAGCAAAGTGCTCGTTTGAAGTTCTGTCAAGGTTCCACCTTTCCGTGACGGGAGCTTCCGGGCTGAACCGGATCGGACTCCGGCCGCGCGGCATGCCGGCAGCCAGCCGTCACTTGTTGCCCATCATTCTGCTCAGGCTTTGCGCACCAACAAATAACGCGCGATGGCCCTCAAGGGTTCCGCTCTGTCGTCGAAGGCGGCAAGCGCCTGCAAAGCCGCATCGACATGTTCCCGGGCGGCCTCCCGGGAACGGGTCATCCCCAACAGGGCGGGATAGGTCTTTTTATTCTTCGCGGCATCGGACCCCGGCTTTTTCCCCATTTCCCGGGCGTCCCCCTCCACGTCGAGGAGGTCGTCGGTGATTTGGAAAGCAAGACCCAGGTGGTGGCCGTAACGTTTCAGGCTCGAAACCTGCGCATCGGAACCGCCGCCCAGGAGTGCTCCCACCTCCAGGGAGGCGGAGAGCAACGCACCTGTCTTGTGAATGTGCATGTATTCAACGGTGGCGAGATCGACAGTGCGGTTTTCGCATTCGAGATCGATGACCTGTCCGCCGATCATCCCCCGGTAACCCGAGGCCCTCACAAGGGTGGCGACCACCGCGAGGATCTTTCGGGGAGGAATATCCCCGTCCATTTTGGACACGAAATCGAAGGCTTCCGTCAGGAGCGCATCTCCGGCCAGAACGGCGATCGCTTCGCCGAAAACCTTGTGGTTAGTCGGCTTGCCCCTCCTGAAATCGTCGTTGTCCATCGCGGGCAGATCGTCATGAATGAGAGAGTAGGTGTGGATCATCTCGAGCGCGCAAGCTGCGGGCATGGCCGCCTCCCGGCTTCCTCCCGCCACCTCGGCCGCCGCAAGACAAAGAATCGGCCTCAGCCTTTTCCCCCCGGCGAACAAGCTGTATCGTGCCGCCTCCAGCACGCTTTTCTCGAGCCCGGAAGGGACGGGAAAACAGTTCTCGAGAGCATCCTCAACCAGTTGCTTTCGTTCCGCAAGATAAAGCTTCAGATCGAAACCCACCATCAGCCCCTATGCATCGATTATGACAAATCGATTTTCCAGTCTATCACGCATTCTTAACCATTTCCACCCATTAAATGTGCAGAGTCGCCCGTGGCCGGCACCTTCTGCGCCTGTTGATCCGAAACGCGCAAAGCCCGTCCCGGGCTACGCCGCCGTCGAACGTGGCCTCCGCTTCGGGCCGGGGGCTCACAACGAAGCATGAAATACCGCCTCTCCCGTGTTTCAACCTCCCGGAGGTTCTCCGGAGCCGGGTTCAAACGGCGAGGTCGCCCAGTCTCCCTCTTGTTCCTTGAGCAGTATCCGGACTTTCCGTTCCGCTTCCTCGAGTTTCCCGTGGCAAACCCGCGCGAGGCGAATCCCCTCGGAGAAGGCTTCCATCGCCTCTTCCAGGGGCATATCTCCTCGCTCCAGTTTTTCGACAATGTCCTGCAGTTTCTTTAACGCCTCTTCGAATTGGTCGCTTTTCTTTTTCGCCACTTCCCATATCCTCGCACAGTGGTTGGTTGTGATCCGCAAGAAGGGCAGTTCCGAACACTTCAGCTCGTCCCGCGCGGGCAGCCGTCAGGGGTTGCGCTGACCATTTCGCCGGATGACCGCACCGGCACCCGGCATTTCGTCGTTCCGCGCCTCGTTGACCGTACAGTCGAGCGACCCTCTGGACAGTCTGACAAGCACGCGATCCCCCGCCCCGACATCGTCCGAGTGCACCACCACCTTCTTCGTCGGGAGACGATACGTGATCGAATACCCCCTGGAAAGAACGCTCAACGGGCTGAGGTTTTCCAGCCTCGCGGCGGTGGCCTCCAGACGAAGCCGGTTTTGAGCCAGCTGTCGTTTATGGGCGAGCAGCAGTTCCTTGGTCCCCTGTTCCAATGCCGCGCGGTATCCATCGATGATCCTGGCCGGGTGGACGGCCTGCAGCTTTTCTTCGAGCCGGCCGTACACGGCCCGGAGCTGCTCGATCCTTCGGGCCAGGCCCATCTCAAGCCTTTCCATCCGGTCGTCCAGGTACAGGCGCAGATCTTCCAGCCGCCTCCCGGGATCGGGGAGCCTGTCCCGGACATAACCGAATTTCATTCGGGCGGTTTCGACGGTTCGGACGGCCATCCGGGTGAGCCGCTCGTCAACCTGCCGAAGATCCCGGTGAATCCTGTCGAGTCGGGTGACCACCCACTCGGCCGCCGCTGTGGGGGTCGGCATGCGCGCGTCGGCCACGAGGTCGGAGATGGTGAAGTCGATTTCGTGACCGACGGCCGAAACGGTGGGAAGCGAACAGGCCCAGAGAGCCCTGGCCACCACTTCCTCGTTGAACGGCCACAAATCCTCGATACTGCCGCCTCCGCGCCCCACGATCAGGAGATCCCATCCAAAACGGTCGGCCAGTTGATCGGCGGTCGCTATGGCGGCGGCGATCTCCCGGGCCGCCCCTTGGCCCTGCACCAGCGCGGGCAGCAGAGTGACCGAAAGCGGATAGGGACTGCGCTGGAACACTTTCAGCATGTCGCGGACGGCCGCTCCGGTGGGTGACGTGACTATGGCGATGCACTGCGGGCACACCGGCAGGGGCGTCTTGCGGGCGGGATCGAACAGTCCCTCGGCGGCGAGTTTTTTCTTCAGCTGCTCGAATGCGAGCTGAAGTGCGCCGATTCCCTGCGGTTCCATAACTTCGACGATCAGTTGGTATTCGCCGCGCGGTTCGTAGACGCCGACCCTGGCCTGACAAAGGACCTGCATGCCCGATTCCGGCTGGAAGCGCAGGTGCCGGTTGTGAGGGCGGAAGAAGACGGCTCGAATCTGGCTGTCCTCATCCTTCAAGGTGAAGTAGAAATGCCCGGAAGCGGGGACCCTGAAATTGGAGATCTCTCCCCTGACCCAGATCAGGGGGAAACCGGATTCCAGCACCGCCTTGATCTCTGCGTTGAGTCGCCCGACGGTGTATATATTGCTGTCCTGCTCGAACGGCGCGTTGCGCATCTTTTTTGCCAGTTCAGGCACCGGGTCTTCGCCCGGGCGGGTCCTGCGACTCTGCCGGGGGCCGGGGCTCATTCAAACAGCTTCGGGTCCATAGCGTCACGGAGTCCGTCTCCCACCAGGTTGTAAGCGGTGATGCTCAAGAAAATGGCAAAGCCCGGAAATACCGTGAGCCACCACGCGAATTCGATATAATCCCGGCTCTGCGAAAGGATATCGCCCCAACTGGGAGTGGGCGGCGGAACCCCGAATCCAAGGAAACTCAGGCTGGATTCCGTAAGAATCGCCCCCGCGATTCCGAACACGGCGGAAACCAGCACCGGCGCCATGGCGTTCGGGAGCATGTGAAGGAAGATGATGCGGTTGTTGGACGCTCCCAATGCCTTCAAAGCCATGATGAAGTCGAGCTGCTTGAGTTTCAGAAACTCGGCCCGCACGAACCGGGCGGCGCCGGTCCATCCCGTGATTCCGATCACCACCATGATGTTGTAAATGCTCGGCGGCAGAAAAGCGATGATGGCGATGATGAGAAAAAAGGTGGGAATGGTCACCATGATCTCGATGAGCCTGCTGATCAGGATATCCCACCATCCGCCGAAGTAGCCGGCAAGAGCCCCGAGAAAGACCCCGATGACCACTGCGATTCCCACTGCGACGAAACCCACGGAGAGCGAAACACGGGCGCCGTGGATCATGCGGCTCAACACGTCCCTGCCGCTGTCATCCGTGCCGAACCAGTGTTGCCTGTTGGGAGACGCAAGAAAATCCAGGAGGTTGTACTCCGTGGGCGAATAAGGAACCGGAGGCCAGAGCGCAAAATTCCCGCTGCCCCCGGCGTTGTTCTGCAGAATGAAGGGGACTTCCTTCTTCAAGTCCTTCCACACAGTCCCGTCGGCCTGTTCCATTCCGGAGAACAGGGGCCAGTGACACTTTCCCTTGGAGCAGAACAGGATGGGACGGTCGTTGGCGAGAAGCGGCGCAAAAATCGCCACCACGAACAGGATGATGGTGATCCACAAGCCAAGCATGGCAAGGCGCTTCTTCCGGAAGTGGTGCCACACCATCTGCCGGTAGGTGCGGGAGACCTCCGCGTTGCTGTCCTTATTCGCGTCCAAGCGGATCATCCTCTCTGCCCGGATTGGATTTCCGGCTTTCCCCGGGGAAGACCCGAATGCTTCTCGTCGCTCTTGAGATCATTCCAGTTTGATCCTCGGATCCATGGCTGCATAGAGCAGGTCGGAAATGAGCAGCCCGATGAGCGTGAGCATGGCCGAGACCGTTGTGATGGCCATGATCACGGGGTAATCTCTTCCCAGCACGGCTTCGAACCCAAGTTGGCCCATCCCGGGGATCGAAAAGATGCTCTCGATGATGACGCTCCCGCCGAACATTGACGGCAGCAGGAAAGCCAGCAGGGTGATAATCGGCAGCAACGCGTTGCGGAAGGCGTGCTTGAAGATCACCACCCGTTCGCTGAGTCCCTTGGCCCTGGCCGTGCGCACATAATCTTCCCGGATCACTTCCAGCATGTTGGCCCGGGTCAGCCGTGACAGGTATGCAAGCCCGCCGTAGGTGAGGCACGTCACCGGCAGCACAAGGTGCCAGACTCGGTCCAGGAGCCATTGCGGGGGGGACAGGGCCTCCGCCCCGATGGAGGAGATGTTGTACGCCGGGAAGATGTCCCAGAAATCCCCCCCGCCCAGGAACATGATCAACAGCACGGCCACCCAGAAGCTGGGGAGTGAATAGAGAAAAAAGAAAAACAACGTCAACGCGTGGTCCCAGAACGAACCCGGACGCACAGCCGAGTATACCCCGAACGGAATGGCGATCAGGTAGACGAGGAAAATGGAGATCAGGTTCAGCTGCAGGGTGACGGGCAAACGTTCCGCGATCTTTTCCCACACGTTGCGGTGGTCCTTGTAAGAGGTGCCGAAGTCCAGGGTGAACACCCGCTTCACCCAGAGCAGGTACTGCTCATGGAGCGGCTTGTCCAGACCGTAAAGCTTCTTGGTCTGCTCGATCACCTCGGGGGAGATCCCGCGATCTCCCAGTTGGCCCTGGCCCGACATCTGGAGTTTCAGAGTTGCGGGATTCCCGGGGGCAAGCTGTATGATCAGAAACGTGATGAAAGTGATACCCAGAAGAGTCGGTATGATCTGGAGCAGTCTTTTGAGAATGTAACCCTTCATTCGGTATCTTTCTCTTCCCAGCCCGGTTTTCCGTGCCGGAAGTCCTCACCCGGGCTCCCGAACGCCTGCGCGCTGAAACGCTCCGGTTGTCCTCCCGCCCATCCGCCAAGTCCTCGGCGGTTCCCGCAGAAATGCGGTTTTGCATTCTAACGCCTGCGCCTCCGTCCGCGCAACCGTTTCAGGGAGATGTTTTCCCCCATGGCCTTTCGGGCAGCGGGATCCATGACGACCTGCCCAGGTCTCTCAGTCTGGCGGTCCCGCCTTCGTCGTACCAGCCTTCCAGCAGGCGGTACGCGATGGAGATCGGAGGCGGAAGGAGGAGATTGCCCCGCTCGACCTCGCTTCGGAGCTCCGTGCGCGAATACCAGCGGGCGTCCTCGAGCTCTCCGTCGCCCAGGCGGATCGGGCCGCGTTCGGCCCTCGCCGTAAAACCGAGCATGATCGAGCACGGGAATGGCCAAGGCTGCGAAGAATGATAGTGTATCGTGCGGACCCGCACCCCGGTTTCTTCGAACACCTCCCGCACGACGGCATCCTCGAGGGCTTCGCCCGGTTCCACAAACCCCGCGATGACCGAATACCTGCGTTCGGGCCACGATGGCTGCCTGCCGAGAAGGCAGGAATCCTCGGAAGCCACCAGAACGATGACGGCGGGATCCGTTCGCGGGAAAATGTGCCGGCCGCAATCCGTGCTGGTGCACAATCGGACGTGGCCCCCGGAGGATGAAACGGTGGGGGAGCCGCAATCCCCGCAGAAGCGGTGGCGTTGATGCCAGTACGTAATGGCCCGTGCATAGGCCAGGAGGCCGCTTTCTTCCGGCTCCAGCAGGGGGCTCATCGCCCGCAGGTCCCTGAATTCCCCCCGCGCGCCCATTCCCTCGGGCGGGCCGGGTGCCCCCGGATCCGTCAGGTCCAGGGCGAAATAAGCTTTTCCCTTGTCCAGGCCAAGAAAAACGGCCCGTTCGACGCTCAGGCCCAGGTTCGAGATGTCCCTGCCGCGGAGAAAGACAGGGTGGGGGGTGTCGCCGCCGTCGAACAACTGCCGGCCCTGCCAGACGGGAACGAACAGCGTCGATGCGTCCAGAAGCCGGCTCCGGATCCACGCTTCATCGCCACGCCGGTTGTGGACCCGGTCGATGAACTTCGCGGAAAGCCCGTTCAGCATGGAGCGTTGGTAACTGTCAAGAGTGTCGTTCATTGCCGAATCTCGATTCGTCCGCAAGGCGCGCTCGAATTCGTAACCATCGGGGCTGCAGACCGCACGCGAATCCCGCCTGCCGGTTCATGTTCCGTGAAATCCCCGGAGCTATTCCGGTTTCCTGACGATCGGGTACTTCTGAAGCGCCTTGGGCACCCACCAGTCCCTGCGTTCAAGCCCCATGGGATAGACTGTCACGTTTTCGAAGCGCCGGGCCACGGCGGCAAGGGTCTCCGTCGTGAACAGAAAAGTGTAGGGCTGTTCCTCGTGGAGAATCTCGCCGAACCGATGATAGAGTCGGTAGCGTTTCTCGGGGTCGAACTCCTGGCGGGCCGCTTCGATGATCCGGTCTGCCTCTTCATTTCTGAATCCGACGAAATTCGATCCCTTTTCCGCCATGGAAGAGTGCCAGATCTGGTAGGGGTCCGACTCCCAGCCCAGGCTCCACCCAAGCGTGCAGGCATCGAAGTTCCTGCTGTCGATCTTCTGGATGAATACCGCCCATTCGAGCTTTCGAATCTCCATCCGGATTCCGACCTGCTTTAGGTTTTCCTGGAACATGGTGGCGATCTGCTCGCCGATTTTCGAGCCGGCCGGGAGAATGAACTCGAATTGAAACGGCGTCCCATCCTTTTCCAAGGGTCCGTTGCCGTCGCGCCGCTTCCATCCGGCCTGTTCGAGCAGCGCCAGCGCGGCTGCGGGGTCATACGGCCAAGGCTTGATGTTCCTGTTGTACTCGGGGCTGTTGACGTAGAAGCTGCCCGACACCACGGTGCCGAATCCGAAGAGGACTCTCCTGAGGATCGTCTCCCGGTCGATCAGCATGGTCATGGCCACCCGCACCCTGCGATCGGCGAACAGGGGCCGTTTCATGTTCCAGCCGACATAGTTGTACCTCGGCGTATAGTATTTGAGTTTCCGGAACATTTCCTGGAAACGTTCGGTCTGAGTCTGTTTGACCCACTGGATGGGCAGCAGGGTGGATACGTCCAGGCCGCCCTGTTTCAGCACGTGCAAAGCCACGGTCGGATCCGGAATTATTTTGAAAACGAGTCTGTCCAGGTGGGGTCTCACCCCCCAATAGGCTTCGTTGCGCACCAGCACGATTTCCTCCCCGGTTCGCCAGTGCAGGAGCCGGTAGGGGCCCGTACCGACCGGATTCCGGGCAATGGGGTGCTTGTTGAAGTCCTCTCCCGGATTGAAGAGGTGGGCCGGAACGATCGGAATGCCGCCGCAGAATTGGAGCGCCAGGAAATAGGGAATGCGATAGTGGAACCGCACGGTATGGTCGTCCAGGACTTCCAGGCGCTCTATGTCCTGGTAGTAGTTCCTGAGATGGGCCGCGTCCACGACAGGGTCGCGGATGCGGTCGAAGGAATAGCGGATGTCTCTTGCGGTGAACGGTTGCCCGTCCGCCCAGGCGATATTTTTCCTCAGATGAAATGTGTAGGTGAGGTGGTCTTCGGCGACTTGCCAACTCTCGGCCAGCAGCGGTTCGAGCTTCATTGTCGCGGGGTTTCGACGTATCAGGGTTTCATAGATGTACTCCTGAATCGTCGATGCGGACAAGTCCGTAGACGTGATCGGATTGAGGGTCGGCGGCTCGCTGCCGAGGTTGCCGATCACCCAGTCGCCGTCGACCGGGACCGGATCGGCTGCTGCCGCGACGTCCCCGGAAACGGCCTGCCAGGCGAAAAGGAGCAGCAGACTCAGAAAGATCGCAATCCGACTCGCGATCGTCCTACCGTCACACGATGCGTGGATTTCCCGTCGTTTCGATTTCTTCACGTCAACCTCGGAACAAGAACCGCGGTGCCGGACCCGCCCCTCCAATACCGAAAAAACAACCCGAGCGGCACCGCCATGGACAGCATGCTATATAACGCATCTTTGGAGCGGGAGTAAATCAGGGAAATGCGGCGCTTCAGGCAAGAGAGAGCTCAAAGGGTTGTCGGCGCGAGGACTCTTCAAGAAGTGAGGTCTCTTTTCCCGCCGTTATTCACACCCGGTTCCACCCAAGGGGTGCGACAGGCCGATGAGGCGGCCCGGAAGGGGATGCCCCGTGGAATACGTTGGACCATCGCAATCCGATTGCCGCCAGGTCACATGGGCAGCGCGATGTCCTCCCCCCGGGGACGCCGCCCGGAAGGCCTGTTGCGCGCAAGGGGCTCAGCGCTGTTCGCTCGAAGCGCAAAACCCCCGGCACGCTACGCCGCCATCTACCGTCGGCGGAAAACGAAATTGCACGGTATCCGCCGGGCCGCGACAGCAGGAGTCCCACGCCGCAGCCCGGGGAAACAAAAAACCCCTCTCTTCCGGAAGATGAGCGGGGCTCTTCGTGCGAAAATAGGACAATCGCTATATCAGAGGCTCTGCACGTCAATATTGCGGATAAAGGCTTTGATGTCGTTCATCCAGGTCTCTATCCACTCAGCGCGCGCGCCGGCGTCGGGCTCAGGGGTCTCTTTCACGGCCGGGGCACCTGCCTGGACATTGTTGGCCCCGGGAGCCTCCATTCCCTGCTCTCCCTCAATTCGGCCGGGAGGAAGCTCTCCACCCCTGTAGAAATCCAGCAATTCCATTTTTTGCTTTTCGTATCCGTTCATAGTGTCCTCCTTCATACCCTCTTGTTCCAGTCCGTCAGAAGATAATCACATCCGAATTCCGTGTAAAGGTTAGAAATTATTTTCCTTCAGGACAAGAACCACACACCGGGAGCAAAGGCGGAAGAAAGGATCGGAGGATGCGGGAAGGACGAGACACCGGGGATTTGCCTGAGGAACAAGCCTGCGGCAGCGATCACATGATCCTGGTCACGGAACCGTTCGCAAAAGTGATCTTCAACAGGACGGCGCGGCCGTTGATGCCGGCAACGGCGGACCACAACCCCAGAGCGAACTTCTGTCCATCGGTGACCGGTATGTTCCGGGCAAGAGCGCAGAGACTGTACTCCCAGACGCCCTCCGCGCAGCCGTTCGCGACGATGTCCCTGGCATGAGACGGAGGTCCGAGCAGTTGCTGAACCTCGTCCTGCGACATGCCGACGGCAACCCGGCTGATTCTGCTTTCGATGATATTCATTGGGTTCTGCGGCTTCAGTTTCGTGCACATGCGGCCCATCCGGACACCAGGTGTATCCTAACAAAAACAATATCAAATCGTTGCATCATTTGTTCTCCATTGGCATCCTGATCGCGACGCGGTCAGTTCATCTCCTTCGCGACGGGACGGCTCCCGTGAGTCCACCCCCTTGCCGGCCGTTGGCCCGGCACTGAACGCTGCTTTCAGAACCACACCCGGGGCGGGACTTGCAATCGATGGAAAACTCCGCCAGAGGAATCCTCCTTCCCGGGCGCGTCTGGCTCCCGAAAGGAAGGCAACGCTACGGTCCATTTTCCCGGGGATTCGGCTTGAACTGATCGCATAATCAATATTGATAACGAAATTGTCGTGAATGTCAGCGATACGGATGCACCTTATCACACCAGGGACAGGCATCGGCTTCTTGCAGGGCGCAATTGCATTTCGATATCTCAGGCTGATAACCGGATCTTTTTCACCGCCATCGTTTGGAATCCATTTAGTAACATTGAATTTGGTTTGATTGTCAATCACGATTATTGCCAATTCCATCGATAATACTCAGGAAAAATACCATCATAAGTGATGCATAGCATGTCATAAACACTATGCTAATAATAGATGTAAAAAAGTTTTTTTCAAATTAAAAATACAAATCGATTGATTTTTCTTGAATATCAAGAACTAAAAGAGACCATTTTTCAAGCGGCCATGGATAGGTGCCGGTTCCGTACAGCGCGTTTGGTTTTTTCGGTGTCAAGGATTTGAAACAGGCTTGCCATGCAGCAATTTGCGGGAGTCGCTCGGGGAGTCGACATTTTTGCGGACGGCCTCCGCGTAACGGTTTCCCTCGTCCTCGAAGCACCACGACATGACGACGGAATTTTCGACCACAAACCGCGCGGGCATCAGCGCCTTCCTTCCTCGATCATGTCGCGGATGGAAAGCCCGTCGAGGCGGTGCCCGCTTCGAAACCGTTTCAATTGATCGATGATCTCGCGCACGGGCATCTTTTTCGAGGAATCCGCGGGTTGCAGGATCGCCACAGGCATGCGGTGTTTGGTAATCGTTATTTTCTCGCCCTTGGCGACACGCTTCAGGAGTTGAGTGAGGTGTGCTTTCGCCTCATAGGCTCCAACGGTTTCCATATAGCACCTCCATATAAACCAGTCTGAAACCGGTCTAATTCATGCCGCCCAGTCAAGCAAGCGGGCTTTTTCTCTGTAGCTGATTTTTCTTTGCAGTGATCACAGGATGACCTCCCAATTCCGCTACAGGTCCCGCATCTCCTCAATGCCGATCCGAAGCATCTCCGCGCCGTCCCAACGGCGGGCGGTGCAGGCAGGGTGAGGGGCGTGGGCAATTCGGGACGGGTTCCGGCAATCCGATACTGAAGGAGCCGGGTGAAGGCGATCCTGCGACCGATCGGGGGAGATGTCATTATTGATCGAGGAAGACCCGGAGCGGTTCACCGGGGGCGATTCCGAATCTGTCGGCGGCGCTGCCCCGGTTGACGGCGATTTCGAGATGTCCGCCGCCCCCGATGAGGGCCACCGCGGCTCCGGGTTCAAGGTCCCCGTAGGTGCTCACCAGGGGAAGGCTTTGCCCGCGGATCTGCGCCCATGCCCGTCCTTTCGCGGCAAACTCGCGCAGCATCCCTTCGTCGATGTTGCTTATGGCGTTGCCGAAGCGGTCGATGTGAATGACTTCGCCGCGCAGTTCGTTGCCGGTTCTCGTGGCTCGGCTCCATCGAGCGACATGGGGTGTGCAAACCGGGCCGAATTCCGCAAAGGCCGCTCCAGAAGCGAGATGGGCCGCCGCCGGCGCAAAAATGTCCCGACCGTGGAAGGTCAAGCTGACCCTGGAATGCCTGAAGGTCGGATTCTCGATGGCACGGGCTTCCGTCGGGGTTTCCTTTTCCAGGACCAGTGAGAACAGACCGTTGTCGGGCCCGATGAGAAAACCGCGGGGCGTCATGATGACGAGAGGCATGCGCCCGGTGCCGACGCCGGGATCCACCACGGCCAGATGGACTGTGCCCCGGGGGAAATCGGGATATGCAGCGGCCAGCAGGAAAGCGCCGGTACGGATGTCCCCCGGCGGGACCAGGTGCGTTACGTCCACCAGGACGGCGTTTGGACAGATCTGCAGGATCGCGCCTTTCATCCCGGCAACGTACCCGTCGCTCAAGCCGAAATCGGACAGAAGTGTGATAATCGGAGACTTCACACCGCTCCTGTTCTCTTGCAGAATTCGTGGGGACAAACCGGCCGGTATTCTTTTTGGGCCCTGGCTCGGGGGAGGGTGAGGTTCTCACCACCTCTCACGCCCGCTCCATCCCGGTGCGGCATCCGTCAATTCCCGTGACGCCAGGGCTCGACCAATCCGCTTCAGTTGACACGGGTGGTTCCGCTCCGTGATGCACAAGCTGCCGTCGGTCGGGACGGCGGATCGCCCGGCCGTTTCCGCGCCGCAACCCTAGAAGCTGAAAAAGACTTTCTGCAGCACGCGCGGAGTGATCCCGGCCAGATCCAGGTACATGGTCAGCCCGCCCATGAAAAACGGCCATCCGGCACCCATGATCATGGCGAGATCGATGTCCTTGGAACTCTCGACAACCTTCTCCTTCAATATGAGATCGGTTTCCCGGGCGAGGCTGCTGAGCACTCTCTCCCGGATTTCCTCGGGATGGAAGGCGGTTTCGCCGGTCTTCGCCCACAGGCGTTCGAGGTCGGGATCGACCCGCTTGGGCTCCACTCCGGGCAGGTACACGAACGTCTTCTTCGCTTCGACGATCCTGCTGAAATTCGCGTTCAGCGGGAAACGGTCGGGCCCCAAGGCATGGTTGAGGGTCTCCATGACATGAAGGGCGACGGGCATGCCCACCATGGCCAGCAGGTCGAAGGGGGCCATGGGCAGGCCCAGGGCCAGGAGTGCGTCGTCCACCTCCTGAAAGGAAGCGCCTTCGTCCACCAGGGCCAGGCAATCGACCAGCATCTTGACCAGAATGCGATTGACCAGGAAGGCAGGGGCGTCCTTGACGAGCACACCGGTCTTGCGCAGTTTGCGGGCCAGGTCGAAAGCGGTAGCCAGGGTCTCGCCGCTCGTCTGGGCGGTTCTTATGACTTCCACGAGCGGCAGGACGGCTACCGGGTTGAAGAAGTGAAACCCGAGCATCCTGCCCGGAATTTTGAGGACGGATGCCATTTCGGTGACGCTGAGCGAGGAGGTGTTGGTGGCGATGACGGCGTCGGGTCGCAGCAATGGTTCGAGCTCGCCGAGGACCTGTTTCTTCACGGCCATTTCCTCGAAAACGGCTTCGATGACGAAGTCGCAATCGGAGAAATCCCGAAAATCAAGCGTCCCGCTCACCAGGCCGGCGAGGTGGCGTGCCTTGCCTTCGGTCAGCTTGCCTTTCTCCCCCAGCCTGCGGAATCCATCGACCACCTGGCCGCAGCCTTTTTCCAGGGCTTCGGGGCTGATGTCCTTCATCACCACCGGCACCTCGAGCCGATCGATGAAGAGCTGCGCGAGCTGCGAAGCCATCAGTCCGGCGCCGATGATGCCCACCTTGGCGATCGCTCCGGGTTTCGCGTCGGGAATGCCCGCCGGTCTTTTCGCGTATCGGTTCACGAGGTCGAACGAGTAGATGGACGCCTTGCACTGGCGCGACTTGATCAATTCGCCCAGGGCTTTGTTTTCTTCCTCGAATCCCTGCTCCACGCTTCCTTTCAGGGCCCCTTCGATAAGCTCGATCGCCTTGTAGGGAGCGGGTGCGGCGCCGTGGACCCTGCCGTCGACAAAGGCGCGCGCCCTGGCGAGGGCGGTCCCGGCGTCGACGGCGGGTGGAGGGCTTCTATCCACCTTGACGCCGCCGGAAATGACGTCCATGATGAAGCGCAGGGAATCATCCAGGAATTCGGCCCCGTCGAACAGGCGGTCCGCCAGTCCCAGTTCGTGTGCCTGGGGACCGTTGATCATCCGGTTCTGGTTCAGCGCGTTGTAGATGATGAGCTGCAGGGTCTTTTCCGGTCCGAGCAGCCGGGTTGCGAGGGTGCAGCCTCCCCATCCGGGGACGAGGCCCAGGAAACACTCCGGGAAGCCGATGCCCTGGGCGCTTTTCGATACCGTGCGGCAGGTGCAGTAGAGCGCAATTTCCAGTCCTCCGCCCAAAGCCACCCCGTTTATGGCGGCGAGCGTGGGGAAGGGGAGGTCCATGATGCGCTTCATGGCGGTGTGGACGAGCTTGCCGATCTGATAGCCCTGCTCGAACGTCGTGATGAAAGGAATCTCGCTCAGGTCCGCTCCAGCCCCGAAAATGTATGGTTTGCCGGTGAGCATCATGCCCTTGACACCCGGCGTTCGAACGACGTCGTCCAATGCCTGGTTGAGCGACATCATGGCGGCTTCGCCGAAGGTGTTCGGGCGTTTGTAGTCCTGACCGTTGTCCATGGTCAAAATGGCGATTTTGCCCACGGGCGAGTCATAAATGCGATTATGGAAACGGGTTGCCGGTTCGGCCATGGTTTTCCCCCTCGTTTTCTCCAGTCTTATCTGCCTTCGGTTTGCATGTTTTCCCAGATGGCGGATGCGCCTTGTCCGAGTCCGACGCACAAAGCCGTCAGGCCGTAGCGCGCCTCGGGGTGCTCGGCGAAATGGTGCAGCAGGTGCAGCACCAGCCTGGGACCGGAACCGGCCAGCGGGTGGCCGAAGGCGATGGCGCCGCCGAGCGGGTTGAGGCGTTCGTCATCCATCACTTTCATCCCGAATTCCTTCATAAAAACGAGACATTGCACGGCGAAGGCTTCGTTGAGCTCGACAAAGCTCATGTCGTCCATGGAAAGCCCTGTCCTGGCGAAGAGCTTCTTCGTGGAAGGGATCGGACCGTAACCCATGATTTCGGGTTTGACCCCGGTGTAGGCGTAGCCGAGCAGGCGCATCTTCGGCGCAAGGCCAAGCTCTTTGGCTTTCTCGAGGCTCGTGAGCAGCAGCCCGGAGGCGCCGTCGTTCAAGCCCGATGAGTTCCCCGCGGTGACTCTGCCCCGGGCGCGGAAAAGCGTCTTGAGATCGCGCAGCGCCTCCATGGTGGTTTCGGGGCGGGGCTGCTGGTCCCTGTCCGCGACGTCCCATCCTTCCCTGGTATACACGGTCATCGGCACGATCATCTTGCCGATCTTGCCGGCAGCGTAGGCGCGGGCGGTCTTGAGCTGGGAGCGGTACGCATATTCGTCGGCCATCTCCTTGGTGATCTCGGGAAACATGTCGTGAAGGCATTCGGCCGTCCTGCCCATCACCAGCGCATCTTCGGAGACGATCTTCTCGGCGAGGAACCGCGGGTTGGGGGTTGCGGTCGCAGCGATGGGATGGTGTCCCATGTGCTCGACCCCGCCCGCAATGGCCACATCGCAGGCTCCAAGAGCGATTTCCGACGCCGCCGCGGTGACCGCGGTCAGTCCTCCCGCGCACATGCGGTCCACCGAAAAGCCGGCGCAGGATTCGGACAACCCCGACAGAAGCACTGTCGTGCGTCCCATGGTAAGGCCCTGGTCTCCCTCCTGGGTGGTGGCGGCCCAGACGTTTTCCTCGACCATGTCCGGAGTCACCAGGGGATTTCGCCTGAGCAGCTCCCGTATCAATTTAACCACCAAATCGTCGGCCCGCGTCAGCCAGAAATAGCCTTTCTCGCCGGCCCGACCGAACGCGGTCCTGATTCCGTCAATGACCACCACATCCCTCGCCTGCATGAGAGTCTCCTTCTCGTAGGCTCGTTCGTCAACAACCCGGGGTACAAGCCCGGATTCCTTTCACGGGCATGATTTCACCACGTCTTCCGACGGAAGAACCGCCCCTGCCGATCCGTAGGGAAAGTCCAGGTCGGCCACGTTCCTCGCTTGCCCGGGAGCCGCCGGGAGCCGGCGGCTCGCAGGATTGCATGAAAGCCGTCGGGCGGAATTCTCTGTTTTTCCCGGCCTCCTGCTCCGCCGGCGCAGGGGCGGCTTGCCCCACGCGCTTTTTAACCGAGCGCGAATCCGTCGTCCGGAATTTCGAGGGCGGACCTGTCGTTGTTCATGATAGCTCGCGCTCTGCCGCCGGCCTGGGTCAGGACCTGGTTGATGAAGAACCGGGCCGATGCGATTTTGCCGAAGTAGAATGCCGCACTGCGGTTTTCATTGACCACCCTGGTCCGGGATGGCTGGTCCGCCGCATTGTGATCCCGGTAAATCTCCTGTAGCCGCTGATCCGCGATGTTGGCCTGCCAGAGCAGCAGGAATCCTATGGCGACGTCGCCGCACAGGTCCAGATACGGCTTGGCATAGAGCAACGGGGACTCGAATTCGTCCGTCATCCCCTTGAGAGCGAAAAACTTGGTCACCTGAACAGTGCTCTCCTGGGCTTCCTCATATATCCTGACGAGGTCGCGGAGGCTGAAGTTGCGCCGAATCCTGGAGAGGATGTTTTCGATGGCGTTCAGTGCGTTCTTGACGAGCAGGCCTCGCCTGTACGTGAGCTTCCTCCCCACGAGATCGAGCGCCTGTATGCCGTTGGTGCCTTCATAGATGGACGCGATCTTGCAATCCCTGAGGAACTGCTCCACGGGATACTCGGTGACGTACCCGTAGCCGCCGTACACCTGTATGGCGGTCTCGCACACGCGGAAGCCGAGGTCGCTCCCCACCGATTTGCAAAGCGGGATCAGGAGGTCGGCATAACCTTGGAAAAGCTCTTTTTCCTCCTCCGCTTCCGCGGCTCGAGACCGGTCGATACAATATCCGCCCAAGTGCATGAGCGCTCTCAACCCCTCCGTGCTGCTTTTCATGAACATGAGCATCCGGCGGACGTCGGGGTGCCTGATGATGGGCACCCTCGGGCTTTCGGGGTGTTTCATGTGCTGGATGAGCGCGCCCTGGCGTCTTTCTTTCGCATAGTTGAGTGCGTGCAGGTAGGCAGCGCTGGCGTGCCCGAGCCCCTGCAGCCCGGTGAAAAGGCGCGCCTCGTTCATCATTTCGAACATGATCCGCATGCCCGTATTTTCTTTCCCGAGGAGATACCCGACGCAGCGCTCGTTTTCGCCGAAGTTCATCGTGCAGGTGGCGGCCCCGTGAATGCCCAGCTTATGCTCGAGGCCGGTGCAAACCACGTCGTTTTCCGCCAGTTCGCCCGTTTCCGTGACGCGCAACCTGGGCACGGCGAATATCGAAATGCCCCGCACGCCTTTGGGGGCACCCTCGATCCGGCCGAGCACCATGTGGATGATGTTGTCCGTCAGGTCGTGCATCCCGCAGGAAATGAAGATTTTTTGACCGCGGATGGAGTAGGTGCCGTCCGGCAGTCTCTTCGCCCGGGTGCGAAGATTGCCGACGTCACTCCCGGCGTCGGGTTCGGTGAGGCACATGGTTCCCGACCATTCCCCCGCGTACATCTTGTAAAGATAAGTCTCCTTGAGCTCGGGGGTGCCGTACTTCTCCAGCAGACGCGAGGAACCGTGAGTCAATCCCGGGTACATGAGCAGTGCCCAGTTTGCGGCCGCGAAGTACTCGACGCAGGCATTGGCCAGCACGAAAGGCATTCCCTGGCCGCCATAGTCCGTCGAGTCCGAAAGACTCAGCCACCCGCCCTCGCGGTATCGCGCATAAGCACGGTGAAAAGACTCAGGGACCCTGACCATCCCGCCCTCAAACCTGCATCCTTCGAGGTCGCCCGTCCGGTTGACGGGCAAGAATTCATTCTCGGCAAGTTTTTCGGCCTGTTCCAGGATCATGTCGGAGAGGTCGCGGGAAAACTCGGAGAACAGAGGGAAATGACTCAGTTCGTCGATGCGCAGCTGTTCGTAGAGAACAAACTTCTGGTCCCTGTCGTCCACAAGGAGTCTCATCTTTCATCTCTCCCTTCAATCACCGTGCCGTCACGGGGTTTGTTTCCTTCGGGGAAAAAGGTTCCGGACCCGGCGAACCGCCGGATTCGAGTTCAGTTCCGGCCCATGCCGTGGAGCAGAAGGTTGAGCACCGGATCCACCATGGAGCCCAGGTCGTATTGCATTCCGGCCAGCACCCACGTGGAAACGAGCTCGTCCAGCGTCCCGAACACGAAACGTTTTGCCAGGCCCACGGAAATATCCTGCCGAAAGACACCTTCCTTCCGCCCTTGTTCCAGGATTTCTCCGATGAGATCGAGGTACTGCCGCAGTTCTTCCTTGTTGTATTCGCGCATGAAGCGGCTGCTCTGACGCAGCTCCACCTGGAAGACGGCGGCCAGCTCCGGGTAGGACTGGAAACCCGCCAGGTGCATCCTCACCAGGCAGCGCAGGCGGGACGCGGCATCGTTTTCCAGGGCGATGGCGTCACGGAACCTGCAAATGATTTCCTTCATCTTGACGGCAAATATGGAAATCAGCAGGTCGTCTTTGTTCTTGAAATAAAGGTATATCGTTCCGTCGGCCACACCGGCCTCCCGGGCGATTTCCGACACCTTCGACTGGAAGAATCCCTTGCGGGCGAAGACTTTCACCGCCGCATCCAGGATCGCCTGATGTTTGTCCGCCGCTTTGCTTCGCATTCCGTATTCTTTCCGATGGTTCACGAGTTCGGGATGGAGTTTCGAGCCGGCAGTGGGGAAATTGAATGAGCAATCATTCATTTCTTTACACAGTTCATATTGTGTTTGTCAAGTGGTTTCATCTGGACAATAATTGCACTCGTTCCATTCACTTTTGCCCCTGTCGGCAATGATGTTCCTCTACTTACAGAAAGGTTCGGCACATGCACATCACCTGTCTCGGTGCCTCCGGCTGCGTCACCGGCTCCTCCTTTCTCCTCGACAACGGCAGCAAGTACCTGATCGACTGCGGCCTGTTCCAGGGCGGCAGGCAGATGGAGGCCTTGAATCGAAAGCCCTGGCCGTTCAACCCCGCCGATGTTTCGGCACTTTTTCTCACGCACGCTCACATCGATCACTGCGGACGCATCCCGAAGCTGGTCAAGGACGGTTTTCGCGGCCGAATCTACACCACGCTTCCTACCGCGGAGCTGTGCAAGATCCTTCTCCTCGATTCGGCGCACATCCAGGAAATGGAAGCCGAATGGCAGACACGCAAGGGGCGCAGAGTCGGCGAAAAGGATGTGGAACCGCTCTATACCGTTGAAGACGCAACCGCATGCTTCCCGCTGTTCAGCGTGGTCGACCAGAACGAGCCCATTACGGTCAACGACGATCTGAAGGTCTGCTACCGCAATGCGGCCCACATTCTGGGGGCCTCCATGCTGGAAGTGTGGAACGGCGGCGGGCAGCCGCGGCCCTACAAGGTAGTGTTTTCCGGGGATATCGGGTACCGGAGGCAACTGATCGTGCGCGATCCCGAGCCGATTACCGACGCGGACATGCTTTTCATGGAATCGACCTACGGGAACAGGAATCACAAGTCGTTCGACGAAAGCCGGAAGGAGTTGCTCGAGGCCATACAGTTCAGCTACCGCCACCGCGAGAAGGTCATCATTCCCGCCTTTGCCGTGGAGCGCACCCAGGAGCTGCTCTACGTCATCGGGGACTTCTTCCGGAAAGAACTCATCCCTTCAATGCCCCTTTACGTGGACAGTCCGCTGGCCATCGCCGCCACCGACATCTTCCGCCGCATGAAGGACTTCTACGATATCGAAACGCGCGCCATTCTGGACTCGGGCAACGATCCGTTCGATTTCCCGGAGCTGGTGCTCTCCCGCTCTTCACAGGAATCCATGGCGATCAACCAGGCTGCGGGACCGGCCATCGTCATAGCCGGGAACGGCATGTGCACCGCCGGCCGCATCAAGCACCACCTGAAGCACAACCTGTGGCGTGCGGGATCGTCGGTGGTTATCGTCGGTTTTCAGGCTGAAGGCACTCTGGGGCGCAGACTCGTGGAAGGCGCCGAATCGGTCAAAGTGCTGGGCGAAAAGGTGGTTGTGAAGTCGAAAGTGCATACCATCGGAGGTTTTTCCGCTCACGCCGATCAGCGTTCCTTGCTGGAGTGGCTCGCTCATTTCAGGAATCCGGCGATGCGGGTTATTGTCATCCATGGTGAAGAGTCGACCAGCACGGAATTTGCCGAGATCGTAAACAAACGGTTCGGTTTTCCCGTCCATGTGCCGGCCATCGGGGACGTGATCACGCAGGAGGCGATCGAGTCGCCGGCCATACGCGAAAAGATCGTGGAAGTGGCCGCCGGGCCGACGCTCGCCGGAATCATTCAAACGGCCGAACAGATCGGAAGCCTGCTCGGAGAGGCCCAGGGGAGGTTGCCTCACACGGCTTTGCAACATATTGCGCTTGATCTGACCGATGCCGAGAATCGCCTGCGGGAGATTTTGCAGGAACTCTTGAAAGAAAAGAGGTAGGACAACGATTCGGGTTCGCGGATACGCAGCGGCCCGGTCTTTCTCACGTTCCCGATTTTTGGCGGTATGGGCGCGGAGCGGGGAGTCCGCGTGCGGTAACGGCGCGAAGCCCGGAGACGATCACTGAAACCATCATGCATCGGCTGTCGAGTGTTCCTCGCCGGACGCCGGGAACGGGCGGGGGATTGGGGGGGGCGGACCAGGCGAGCCGAAGCATCCGGTTCTTCGAAAAAATCCCGCCTCTTCAGTGACGATGGAGCCCGCTCGTTGCGATGCCGGCGATCCGAGCCGCCTTTAGGGCCTGCTCATAAGGGGGCTCTGATGCTCTCGAAGGTGTCGATCCTGCGGATCTCGGGGAAGAGCCGCATCCAGAGGAGCGCGATGAGGATCGTCCCCACGCCTCCTATCACCACGGCCGGAATTGTGCCGAAAAGTGCCGCGGTGACGCCCGACTCGAATTCCCCGAGTTGGTTCGAGGTTCCTATGAAAAGGGCGTTGACCGCACTCACGCGCCCGCGCATGTGATCGGGTGTGGCGAGCTGGACGAGGGTCAGCCGGATCACGACGCTGAACACGTCGGCGGCGCCCAGCACGCAGAGGGCGGCGAGCGACAGGACCATGGAGGAAGACACCGCGAAGACGACCGTGGCCGCGCCGAAAACGATGACCGCCGTGAACATGGTTTGGCCCACACGGCGTCCGACCGGGCGACGGGCCAGGATGACGGACGTCACGAGGGCGCCGACCGCCGGGGCGGAACGTAGCATCCCGAGGCCCCAGGGGCCGGTGTGGAGGATGTCCCGGGCGTAGATCGGCAGCAGCGCCGTGGCGCCGCCGAGCAAGACGGCGAAAAGGTCGAGGGAGATGGCGCCCAGGACCGCACGCTGGTTGCGGATGAAGGCGATGCCCGTGAAGACCGACCTGAAGCCTCGAGACTCCGAGGCGGATGCCGGTGGGCGCGAGGTTCGGATCAGCGTGGACAGCACGCCTGCCAGCAGGAAGAGGGAGGCGGCGCAAGCGTAAGGCGCCATCGGCCCTGCCGCGTAGAGGAGCCCTCCGAGGGCCGGGCCCACGATGAACGCGGTCTGCATCGCCGAGCTCGAAAGCGCCGCGGCCCGGGGAAGCAGCGAAGCCGGGACGAGCCCCGGCAGCAGCGCGGCCATGGTCGGATTCTCGAAGCTTCGGGCCGCCCCCACGAAAGCCACCGCAACAAAGATTCCGGAGACCTGCAACCAGCCTGCGTGGCTGCCCAGGGCGAGCGTTGCGACGGCACATCCCTCGATGACCTGGCAGATTCGTACGATGGAGCGCCGGTCACGGCGATCTGCAACGTGCCCCGCGGCGAGAGTCAGGATCACCATGGGGAGGAACTGGGCCAGCCCCACCAAGCCCAGGTTGAAAGCGCTTCCGGTCAGCTCGTAGACCTGCCAGCCCACCGCGACGGCCGAAACCTGGAACGCGACGGCGGAAAACACCCGGGACATCCAGAACAGCAGGAAAGGGCGATGCCCGAACAGGGATCGAGCGCTCGGATCATCCTGAGCGATGCTCGATGGAGCGTGAAGTGAAGTCATTTGCACCAGCCGGCAGAGGTGCCGGGCACCTCGAGTACCATGCCACTCACTCCCGGACCTCTTTGAACCCGCGGCGACGGTTCACGGACGCCATTCCCGCCCGGAGGAGGCGGCAAGGGCGGGGTGCGGTCTCATCGTGCCCACGCACAGATCGAGCCCGGCGCCCGTCGTGCTCGGCCCGGCCCTTCCCGGGCGAATCACTCCAAAGGATGAGAACGTGCCCGGCCTGCAGCATTTTGACACAAACCTGCAGGAACCTAGGGCTCACTTCAAACGATGAAGCTGTTCCAAGCCGGGGCATTATCCCACAAAGTCGAGAATCCAGGCGTACATTCCGGAGAGCCTCACCGGTGGGTCTATCCGCGGGACACTCGGCCGGAGTGCGTAACCCCTTCTAACTACTCGTGACGGTCAAGTCAATTCACGGTGTGCGTGATTCGCGTCGTGCCCGAAAGGGATACTCCTTCCCAGCCCCGGGGCAATGCGGGGAGAGGAGAGGCGGAGGTCGCGCCGCCCTCGGGGGGGGCGGACCGGCTCCCGCGGCGTATTGCCTCACGGGCGCGCGCAAGGCAGGCAAAACGGATTTGCACTTTGGCGTGTAATGCCGGAGAATGGGGCTTTACAGGTTTGCGGGACTGCTTGGGATCAGCTTGCGGGCAGCAGAGTTTCCATTGGATAAGTCGGCTCACTCATAGACTTCGGGGAGTATGCAAATGGCGTCCGGAAAACGTATCCTTATCGTGGGCGGTGTGGCTGGAGGCGCTTCGTGTGCGGCACGGGCGAGAAGACTGTCGGAGGAAGCGGAAATCATCATGTTCGAAAAGGGGCCGTTCGTTTCTTTCGCCAACTGCGGCCTGCCCTTCTATATCGGGGACGTCATAGAAAAGGAGGAGGCGCTCATGGTGGCCTCGCCCCGTGTGTTCAAGGAGCGCTTCAATGTCGATGTGCGCGTCAACTCCGAAGTCGTATCGATGGACAGACAGAAAAGCGAAATCGCGGTGAAAGACCTTTCATCGGGTGAGACCTATACGGAGAAATACGATGCGCTTGTCCTTTCGCCGGGCGCCGCGCCGGTGAGGCTGTCCATTCCCGGGATCGACCTGCCCGGTGTCTTTACGCTGAGAAATATTCCGGATACCAGGCAGATCAGGGAGTGGGTCTGGGAAACCGGTTCGAAAAGCGCGCTGGTAGTGGGCGGAGGCTTTATCGGGCTCGAAATGACCGAAAATCTGGTCAAGCGTGGATTGACCGTAACCATCATAGAGGCGCAGTCTCACGTCATGCCTGCGCTGGACCCGGAAATGGTTTCCCCAGTGCACAGTGAGCTGAAGCGCCGCGGGGTTTCGCTGCGCCTGGGAGAGTCGGTCACTGGATTTCAATCGATGCCCGACGGGTCCATTCGCGCCGGTCTTGCATCCGGGGGAGAGGAGCAGGCCGATATCGTTATTGTTTCCGTTGGCGTGCGGCCTGAAACGAAGCTTGCCCGTGAAGCCGGGCTGGAAATCGGTGAGCTTGGCGGCATACGTGTGGACAGCCGGATGCGCACCAGTGACCCCGCGATCTGGGCGGTGGGGGATGCCGTCGAGGTCCGGGACTTCATCACCGGCGGATGGACCCTCATCCCGCTGGCCGGGCCCGCCAACCGCCAGGGCCGTATCGCCGCCGACGTCATTCTGGGCAGGGACCGGGAGTTCAGGGGAGTCCAGGGAACGGCTGTCTGCGGGGTTTTCGATGTAACCGTCGCCTCCACCGGTCTCAGCGAAAAAACGCTGAAGCGATTGGGCCTCTGGAAACAGGATTACGAGAAGATCTACCTGCATCCAGGGCACCATGCGTTGTACTATCCCGGAGCCAAAACAATCAGCCTGAAGCTGATCTTTTCCAAAGAGGACGGGCGGATCATCGGATGCCAGGCGGCCGGAAAGGAAGGGGTGGAGAAGCGGGTCGACGTCATATCCATGGCGATCCAGTCAAACCGGACGGTTTTCGATCTGGAGGAAGCGGAGCTTTGCTACGCGCCTCAATACGGTTCAGCAAGAGATCCGATCAATATGGCGGGAATGATTGCTGCCAACGTGCTGCGCGGTGATTCGAGCATCGCCCAGTGGGAGGAGATCGATTCGGCGGCCCCATTTGTTCTCGATGTCCGGGATGTCAAGGAATTTGACAAGGGCCATTTCGGGCAGGCGGTCAACATCCCGTTGGACCAGCTTCGGACAAGGATGAACGAAGTGCCCAGGGACCGCAATGTCTGGGCTTACTGTTTGGTGGGGCAGAGATCCTACTATGCGATGAGGCTGTTGTCCCAAAAGGGGTTCAACGTCAAGAGCATTACCGGGGGGTACCGGACCTTCCTGGCCGCAAAAGGCGGCAAGTAGCCTTCGCGCGACACCGGCGAACCATCCGGACAGGGTGATCGAAAAGCCCGCGGGAAACGAGCGGACATCATTTCCCGGCGGAAAATCTTGAGGAGGCAGAAACCATATGAAAATCGTCCATTACTCGGAGGTTGATGAAAAGGTGTTCGGCAGTCCGGCGAAGGGCGCAAGCGGACGGGTGGTCATCGGCAAGGCGGACGGCGCGGACAACTTCTGCATGCGCGTGATCGAGCTGGCCCCCGGCGGATACACGCCGCGCCACTCCCATCCCTGGGAGCATGAACAGTTCGTACACGCAGGGCGGGGAACCATCCTGATGAACAACCGGTGGTTTGAGTTCGGCCCGGGGAGTGTCGTTTTCGTCCCCGCCAACGAGGAGCACCAATTGAAAAACACGGGGGAGGAACCTCTGGTCGTTGTCTGCCTGGTTCCACCTTTTGCCCCGGAGATCTGAGACGTGACCGAACGGCCTTTCGGTTCCAAAGCCGATGCTCTTCCTGCCGCCGATGGGGATATCGAACGGCTGGAGCTTGCCGACATCCTGGATGTCCAGGAAGTCCAGGCGCTCGTGGATGATTTCTACGAGCTGACACGCTTTCCCGTGAGCATTGTGAACCGCAAGGGCAAGGTTCTGGTCGGGGTCGGATGGAAAGATATCTGCGTGCGGTACCACCGGGCCCATCCCGAGGCGTGCATGCATTGCGCGGAAAGCGACCTGGAGCTCTCGCAAGGCGTTTCACCGGGGGATTTCAGGCTTTACAAGTGCAAGAACAACATGTGGGACGTTGCCACGCCGATCATTGCGGGCGGTCGGCGTCTGGGCAATGTTGTCTCCGGGCAGTTCTTTTTCGAAGACGAACCGCCGGACCGCGAGATCTTCCGAGCGCAGGCCAGGCACTACGGGTTTGATGAAGAAGCTTACCTCGCTGCGGTTGACGATGTCCCGCGTTTCGAAAAGGACTTCGTGAGAAAGGGCATGGCGTTCGTGGTCAAGCTCGCCCGGATGCTGTCCCAGTTGAGTTACAGCAACATGCGGCTGGCCCGGTTGTTGACGGAACGCGCCGCGCTGACGGAATCGGTGCGCGAGAGCGAAGAGCGGCTCAATCTTGCTCTGGCCGCATCGCGCATCGGCGCCTGGGAATGGGATGCACGAACCGACACCGTGTACTGGTCGCCGGAGAGTCGAGCGATACTGGCCCTGGAAGGGAAAGGGGGAGATCTTGAATCCTTCAGGAAGGTCATCCATCCGGAAGACGTCGTCCGCGTCATGGCGATGGCCGAACGCGCACTGGCGGAAAGAACGCCTTTCGTGGAGGAATTTCGGGTCATCCACCCCGGAGGCGGGATCCGCTGGGTATCCAACCGCGGACGGGCCGAATATGACAGAGCGGGAAATCCGTTGCGGATGGTGGGCACAATCCAGGACATCACTGAGCGTAAGCGTGCGGAAGCAGAGCAGATCCGCGTCGAGGCGCGACTGAGACAGGCTCAGAAGATGGAAGCCCTGGGCACCCTGGCGGGGGGAATCGCCCACGATTTCAACAATATTCTCGGAATCATCATCGGCTATTCGGAAATGGCCCATTGGAATGCCGAAGAAGGAAGTCCGGTCCGTGAAGACCTGCAGCACGTATTCAAGGCGACCACCCGGGCACGGGAACTCGTGCGGCAGATTCTGGCCTTCAGCCGCCGTAGCGAGCAGGAGAAAAAACCCGTTCAGATCGGGTTGATCGTGAATGAGGCGATGCTGATGCTCCGCGCCTCGCTTCCATCGACCATCGACATGAAGATGGACATCGCTTCCAAATCGTTGGTGCTGGCCGATCCGACACAGGTTCATCAGGTGCTGATGAACCTGTGCGCCAATGCCGCCCACGCCATGCGCGAAAATGGCGGCGTTCTGCAGGTGAGCCTCACCGATGTCTTCATCGGGCCGGACTCGGTCCAGGTTCCATCGGACCTCCAGGCCGGGCCTCACGTGCAGCTAACCGTGATGGACACCGGGCCGGGCATTCTTCCAGCCGCTCTCGACCGCATATTCGATCCGTTTTTCACGACCAAGGAACTGGGAGTTGGAACGGGACTTGGCCTTTCCGTGGTGCATGGGATCGTCAGAAGCCATGGCGGGACGGTCTCGGTGGACAGCATCCCGGGTGAGGGGGCCGCTTTCCGCGTGCTGCTTCCCGCCATGGAGAGCGTTCCGGGCCCGGATGCCGGGGCGGTTGCGTCCCCACCCCACGGGCGGGAACGGATCCTCATCGTGGACGATGAGCCGGAACTGGCCGTAGTTACGAAGCGAATGCTCGAATTTCTCGGATACGAGGTGGAATACCGCACGAACGGCATCGAGGCGCTGGAGGCGTTCCGACATCGGTCGAAGGAGAACCCTTTCGATCTTGTGGTCACGGACCTGACCATGCCTCATCTGACCGGAGAGGGTCTGGCACGGGAGCTTCTGCGCCTCCAGCCGGATCTTCCCGTCATCTTATGCACGGGTTTCAGTGAAAGGATGGACGCCCGGAGAGCCCAACAGCTCGGGATTCGGGGCTTCATCATGAAACCCGTGGTTGCCGGCGAGCTTGCCGGAACGATCAGGCGAATCCTGGACGAGCGGACGCAGTGAGCCTGAAGTGCCCGACGCGTGAGGGTTTGACGAAGACCGGGCTCAGGAAGGAGAAGGAAAAATGAGTGAGGTGGTGAAAGTTGCGATGGATGGTGAAGTGGCTTGCCTTCTTCTGAACAGACCGGACGCCTTCAACGCGATCAATCCGGAGCTGGTGGAGGCGATGGCCGAGTGCCTTATTTCTCTTGCATCGGACGAAAATGTGCGTGGGGTGGTGGTTTCCGGGGAAGGCAAGGCCTTCTGCGCCGGGGGTGACCTGAAGAGGACGTTGTCGGCTCCGCAGGGCCCCGGGGCGATCTTCCACATGCTGGTTTCCCACTTTCACCAGGCGGTCCTGCAAATCCGTCGGATGAGCAAGCCGGTGATTGCGGCAGTGAACGGGGTCGCGGCGGGGGGCGGCTTTTCATTGGCGCTGGCGTGCGATTTTCGGGTCATGGCGGAATCCGCCCTGCTCGTCCAGGCTTATACCTCGTCCGGTCTCTGCCCGGATGGCGGCGGCACCTTTACGCTCCCGAGAATGGTCGGGTTTGCCAGGGCTCTCGAAATCCTGGCTTTCGACAAGCCCATCACGGCCGAGCGGGCGCTGGCCTGGGGACTCGCGACGAGGGTTGTAGCGGACGGCACGGCACTGGAAGAGGCTGTCGGCATGGCCCGGGAACTGGCGCGCAGATCGCTCCACTCTTTCGGATGGGCGAAGAGACTCATCACCGATTCGTACAGCAATCAGTTCGAAGCGCATCTCGAAATGGAGCGGACGGGACTGGTGAGCTGCGTGGAACATCCGGACGGCCGGGAAGGATTGAGGGCTTTCACCGAGAAACGCAAGCCGGTGTTCACGTCCAGGTAGGCAAGCCTGCCGGGGCTGCCGTGGTGCGTTGCTTCGCCGGGACCTCCACCGGTTTTTGTGCTCGCGAGGATGCATTGAAGTAGAGAGGATGAACCCGTTGAAATTCCAGGAATTCTGGACGTTTTGCCGGGGTTCCTATCTTCCGCCCGGCGACTCGCCGCAATCAATCAACCCGGGGAAACGCTGTTGCGCATACACTGGCGCGTGATGGCGTGAGTAGGCCTTGCGTATGTTCGCCGCTGCAATGATCGCCGGTGCGAGGCTGTGGACCGGGGCGCGGTATCCGAAGCCACGCGGGAGGCCCCGGGCGGCTTGGACCGCGAAGCCCGTTTTCTCATGCGCGTTGTGGCCGGCCGGAGCTTTTTCCGGACATCCCTTGGACAGTCCCGGGGTGGAGAATTATACTATTCTCCAGAGAAGCGGATTGCACGGTACACGGGCGGTCGAGCCGACCGGCCCGACCAGCGGGGAGTATCCGGAACGACCATGGGAAGAAAGCCCAACCCTTTGCTCGAGGAATTCCTGGACAGGAGCATTCCTCTTCCTCCTGTGCGGTGGGAAACCGTCCCTGCCGGCGTTGACCCGCATATCGTCTGGGAGGCTTACGACGAAGGCATCGAGGGTTGGGTGCCAGTCTGGTTTCCCACGCACGAGCCGGTGAGCGGAAGGACTTACGGGGAGTTCGAGCGGGCACATCTGTTCAACGAGGATCTCGAAAGGATTCTCAAGGCAATGCATCACTGGCCCCTGTGGGGGACCCCGGCGCACAGGAAGCATGCCGTCGCTATCGCGCTTTTGCAGTTGTTTTGCGAGCTCGAGGGGTTTTGTGAAAGGGTTTGAAAAACCCGGGCCCCGCGGGGTTTCCCCTCCGCCCCCAAGAGCACCAGGTCCATAGCGGAGGAGATGTCTTCGGCGGGGATCATTTCCACGCCTTCCCGCGTTTCCGGGTCCGGGCGGGGGAGAAGAGGGGACGCCGCGGTCGATTCCGTTTGGCGACAGCGCTCTATTCGGCTTCCTTGAGGTACATTTTGAGTGGTTTGAACGATCCTTGAGGGGCGGCGATCAGGTGTTCCTCGATTTTCTGGCCTCCCAGGTAGTCACTCAGGTGGAACTCGGTTCCGTCCATCCTGTAGAGCTTCCCGCCCGCGGCGATGAGAATGATCTGGGCGGCCGCCAGATCCTGGTACGATACGTGCGCAAGCAACGCGCCTTCCGCTCGTCCCCGGGCCACCAGGCAGATGTGAGCGCCGGTCGAACCCAGGTTCCGGATCTTGCCCGGGAAAGTGGACCGATAGTGGTTGTGGAATCGGGAATAGGTCAGGAGCACGCTCTCATTGCTGATTTCGCCGGGGTCGGGGATGCGCACCACTTCGCCGCCCAGATAAGCTTTCTCTCCGGCACGGGCAAAGAAGAGATCCCCGGTAACCGGCATATGGAAGACTCCGAGCACCGGCCAGAAGTTCTCGAAAAGCGCCAGGGAGATCCCCCAGATCGGGATACCCGCCTGGAAGTTGGCTACTCCATCGAGTGCGTCGTAAATCCACAGGAACCCTTTTTCTCCGTGCACGTAGTCCTGACCGGGCATGGAATCTCCGAATATCCCGTGTTCGGGATATTTCTCGGCGAGCCGAGCCCTGAAAAAATCCACCAGGCGCAACTCGGCTTCCGTGACCAGGTCTTCATCAAATTTCACCTCGGGATTGCCCTTTCCGTAAAACTTCATGGCTTCCGCTCCGGCCCCGCACACCATGTCCGTTGCGAACCGGGTCAAGTCCTCGATGTTGGGATTCCCTGGGTCAACCATTTCCCCTCCTTCTGTGAAAGTAAAATAGTCCCGCAGTTTCCTGGCCGTGCGTTCAAAGGGGACACGCCACGCAATCGCGACGGATGCCTCCCCGTGCTTACGCTCCGCCCCGGCGGCCCGTCCACGTTTCTTGCCGGGAAAGAAACCGAAAAGCCTTCGTCGCGTTACGGAAAGCTTCCTCCCGCCTGCGTCGACACGGTGGTGGCTGAAGGGTCAACGCCAGCCCGCGGTACGATCGCGGGAATCGATCTTCGCGTTGGCGTACATGTTAGCAGAGCGCCGGGAGGCGAGAAAGCAATATTCGAATTACCCCGGCAAATAAGGGATCGCCCCGCGCGTAAAGAAAGTGTGGTTCGGCCGGGAACGGGGCGAAGAAAAACGAAAAGCCCCTCACGGGTGTTTTCCAATTCCCGATGGTGGCATATACTATGAGTCCATCGGCTGGACGGGTGCGAACGCGCCTGTGGGAAATCATCCCGTTGTTTGTCCTGTTGGAGGAGCGGTGCCGCTCCGGAAAAGGTCCGACCATGAATGCAATTCTGGCGATTCACGGCAGTCCCCGGCGCGGGGGCAATACTTCGACCCTGCTGAACCGCGCGATCGAAGGGGCGAGAGGCGCCGGGGCGGAAGTCGAGGAGGTGGTGCTGCGGGATCTCAAGATGTCGCCCTGTCTTGAGCTGTACGGATGCAAGAAGACGGGGCGCTGCGTCATCCGGGACGATTTCCAGGAGTTGTGCGACAAGCTCGTGAAGTGCCGGGGCCTGATGCTCGCTTCCCCGATTTTCTTTTACGCGGTGAGCGCGCACACGAAGATCCTCATGGATCGCTGCCAGTCCCTTTGGGTCCGCAAATATTGGATCGACGGCGTTCCCTTCGGGGAACGCAGAGGCTCCCGCAAAGGGTTGTTCATCTCGGCCGGGGCGACCAGGGGCAAAAAGCTTTTCGACGGGGTGCTGCTCAGCATCAGGTATTTCTTCGACGCCCTGGACGTGGAGGTGTGGCGGACACTGCTCTACAGGGGGTTGGACCTGGAGGGGGATGTCCTCGCCCATCCGGATTATCTTGAAGAAGCATTCAGGGCCGGTCAGGAAATGGCTCGCGCGGTCCTCGGGACAGATAAGGATCCAGGCTGAGCGATTCCGTGCACAGGGCGGGAAAGGACGATTCTGCGCGGGCGCGGACAAATTCCGCTCCCGCCCGACGGGTGGAGCCGCCGCTCGCAGGGGCGGGCTTTACGTCCGCACGAATCGGCGCTCCGAGCCACAGGATCGCACAATTCAGGAAGGAGTAACCGCCCCGGTGCGAAGGGCAGGATCGATTCCGAGCAGGCGCGCTGCCGGTGCTTCCGACAGGGACGCCGATTTCCGGGGAGCGATCGGTTTGGTCGCCCCTTATTTCAGGAAGTATGCCCTGCGCCTGTTCGTCGGTTTTCTGGCCTTGGTATCAGTGGATTTCCTGCAACTGGTGATTCCCAGGATCATCAAGTTCGCCGTCGACGCCCTGCAGAAAAGGACGGCTACCCAGGCGCTGCTCCTGGAATACGGCGGGTATATCGTGGGGCTGGCGATGATGATAGCCGTCCTCCGGCTCTTCTGGCGGAACATGCTGCTGGGGTTCTCGCGTCTCCTGGAAACCGACCTCAGGAACCGGCTGTTTTCCCGCCTCCTGGTCCTGGACAAGGCGTTTTTCCAGAGACGCACCACCGGGGAAATCATGGCCCTGGCGACCAACGACCTGTCTTCGGTGCAGCTTGCCTCAGGCATGGGCATGGTGGCGTTGGTGGACGCCGTTTTCATGGGTGTCGCCGCCTTCCTATTCATGGCTTACATCAACCCCACGCTCACACTCATCGCCGTCGCCCCGACCCCGGTGCTCGCCCTGCTCACCCGGTTTCTGTCGGCCAGGCTGCACCGTCGCTTCAAAAAGGTCCAGGAACAGTTTTCAGTGCTCACCGAGTTCGCGCGGTCCACGTTTTCCACAATTCGCCTGATCAAGGCCTACAACCAGGAAAAGCCGCAGGCGGCGCGGTTCAACGAACTGGGCGAAACCTACGTTCGGGACAATCTGCGGCTCGCCGTGATCTATGGCACGCTGTTCCCGATTTCCGGCCTCATCGGGAACGTCAGCATGCTCCTCGTCCTCTTCTTCGGAGGACGCATGATCATCGATCAAACCATTACGGCAGGGGATTTCGTTGCGTTCATCAGCTACCTGTTTCTGATGACTTGGCCCATGATGGCGATGGGGTGGGTGGCCGACCTCTTCCAGCGCGGCGTGACGTCCCTGGGCAGAATACGGGGACTGCTGGAGGAAACGCCGGCCCTGCAGGATTCGCGGGATTCCGTTTCTGCGGGGATCGTCCGGGGGGAGATATCGATCCGGGGACTTTCCTTCAGCTACCCGGGCCGGCGGCAACCCGCCCTGGATCGGATCGACCTTGACATACCGCCCGGGCGGTTCCTCGGCATCGTGGGAAGGACCGGTTCGGGCAAGACCACCCTGTGTCACCTCATCGCGAGGCTATATCCCATACCGGACGGCACCATCTTTCTCGACGGAAAGGACGTCAATGGGCTGACTCTTGCGGCGGTGCGCGGGGCAATCGCATACGTTCCCCAGGACGTGGTGCTTTTTTCGGACACGGTGGCTTACAACATCACCATGGGACGGCCTGACGCACCCATGGAGGAAATCGAGGCCGCGGCCCGCGCCGCGTCGATTCACGACGAAATTGTCGCCATGAAGGACGGCTACGAAACCCGCATCGGCGAGCGGGGCGTGAAACTCTCGGGCGGGCAACGCCAGCGGTTGGCCATCGCCAGGGCCCTGCTGCTGAACCGCCCGATCATCATCATCGACGACGGGCTTTCCGCCGTGGACATGGAAACCGAGCACGCCGTCATCCGGTCCATCGCCGAGTACCTGGCGGGCAGGACGTGCATCGTGGTGTCCCACCGGGTGGCCCCTCTGGCGGATGCCCACGAGATCCTCGTGATGGAGGGGGGACGCATGGTGGAGCGGGGCGGTCACGAACACCTTTTGAGCCGCGGCGGCTTTTACGCGACCATTTACAGGCAGCAGACCAACCAGCGCTAACAGCCGGGGAAAGCGTTTCGCGCCGCCGCTCAGGGAGATGTGCGGCGGCGACGCGCCGGCTGTCGACAGGTGCGGCAATGCAGCACGATCACGGGTATTTCGAAGGGGATCAAATCGGCAGTATCGGCGATTTGCGCCTGTGGCGGCGCATCCTGGCCTTCATCCTTCCCCAGTGGAGATGGGTCGCCGGGGCGGTGCTGCTCTCCTTCGTCGTCACCGGCGCAGGCCTGGCCCTCCCCCGCCTGGTGCAGGTCGCCATCGACCGTTACCTCATCGACGAAACGCTTCCCATCGAGCAGCGTCTGGCGGGGGTGGCCGAACTGGCGTCGATCTTCCTCCTGTTCGTCGTGATCGGTTTTGTCGCGAACTTCTTCCAGGTCACCGTGCTGGAATGGACCGGGCAGAGAATCATGCACGCGCTGAGGCAGAGGCTGTTCACGCACGTCGTGCGCCTCGATCTCGCCTTCTTCCACTCCCATCCCGTCGGGCGCCTCGTGACGCGCCTCACCAACGACATTCAGAACATGTACGAGATGTTCACCTCGGTCATCATCACCCTGTTCAACGAAGGCGTGAGGCTGGCAGCCATTCTCGTCATCCTGTTCTGGATGAATGCGGGCCTCGCCCTGATTCTGGGCCTCACCTTTCCCGTCATGCTCGTGATCACCTACTGGTTCGGGCGCCTGAGCCGGGACGTGTTCCGCGAGATCCGCTCGCACCTGGCCGGGATCAACGCCTTCATCCAGGAAGCGGTGGGGGGCATGTCGGTGATCCAGCTTTTCCTGCGCGAATCGGACATCCGCAAGCGGTTCGGGAGGCTCAACGACCGGTACTACCGCGCAGCGTATCGGCAGATCCGGATATTCGGAATCTTCGTTCCGCTCATCGAAGTGATGAGCTCGATGTCGATGGCGTTGATCGTCTGGTACGGGGGCAGGGAAATCCTCGACGACCGGATGACCATCGGCATCCTCACTGCGTTCATTTCTTACATGAGGCTTTTCTTTCAGCCGATCCGGGAACTGTCGCAGAAGTACTCCATCGTGCAATCGGCCATGGCATCGGCGGAGAGGATCTTTCACCTCCTGGAAGTGAAGGACGCTCTTCCCACGGCGCCCGCTCCGGTCAGGATCGGCGACGTTCGCGGGGACATTGCCTTCACGAACGTGGAATTCGCCTACGATCCGGGGCGTCCCGTGCTCCGGGGCCTCTCCTTCCGCCTTAGGCAGGGGGAGACCCTGGCCATCGTCGGGGCGACGGGGTCGGGCAAGACCACCGTCATCAGCCTGCTGGAGAGGTTCTACGATCCCATTTCAGGGCGGATCGAGCTGGACGGGACGGACCTGCGGCACCTCGATACGCACTGGTTGAGAGAGCAGATCGGCCTGGTGATGCAGGACGTATTCATCATACCGGGCACCCTGAGGCAGAACGTGCTGCTGGACCGCGAGCTTCCGGAACGGGAACTTCAGGAGATGATCCGCCTGTCGCAGCTCTCGGGCGTGGTGCGGGCGCTCCCGGAAGGGCTCGAAACGAAAATCGGGGAAGGCGGGTCGGATCTGTCGGCCGGCCAGAAGCAGCTGCTCGCGCTGGCCAGGGTGCTGGTGCGAAATCCGCGTGTCCTGGTGCTCGATGAAGCCACGGCAAACGTCGACACGCAGACGGAAATGCTCGTGGAACAAGCCATCAGCGCCGTGTTGTCCAACCGGACGAGCATCGTGGTGGCACATCGACTGTCCACGATCAGGAGAGCCGACCGCATCCTGGTCATGGACCAGGGGCGGATCGTGGAAGAAGGGTCGCACGAAGACCTGATGCTGCTCGGCGGGCTTTACAGCCACCTCCAGTCGCTCCAGAACGGCGCGCCGCTCTCCCTGCGGTCGTAGCCGTGGTCGGGCGGTCCTGCCCGGGCAGCCTGATTCATGCACCGATGACCGCGACCACCAACCCTTTCATCAGGTTTCGTTCCTCACGTCAGCCGTATTTCTTCGTCGTTCGGACGGCCGGGCCAAGGGCATCAAAGCTGCGGGCCGCCCCTGCCGCTCCGCCCGTTCTTGCCGTTCAGCTCCATGCTTCGGCCGGGACCCGCGCCACGCGCTAGAACAGCCCCTTTACCCACGGGATGGCCCACACGATGAGCGGGGCGATGACCAGGGCCGGCAGGAAACCGGCCAGGCGGATATCCTTCAATTCGAGCAGCTTGAGACCGATTCCGAGGATGAGCAGACCCCCGGTGGCGGTCATTTCGACGATCATGGGTTCGGTCAGTATCCGGGAAAGGACGTTGGCAAACAGCGTGATGCCCCCCTGGTAGGCCAGGAGAGTGACGGCCGACAATGCCACTCCCCACCCCAGGGCGGCGGAAAAGGCGATGGACGCGAAACCGTCGAGCAGTGCCTTGATGGACAGAAGCCGGTAATCCCCCGTAAGGCCGTCTTCGATGGAGCCGAGAATGGCCATCGGGCCAATGCAGAACACCAGGCTGGAAGTCACGAAGGCTTCTCCGAAGGTCCTGCTGCGGCCTCTCGAGAGCAGCGCCTGCAGGGTGGAGCCGAGCCGCTCGAGTCCGTCCGTGATCTTCAATGCTTCCCCCAGGATGCCGCCCAACAGGATCGCCCCCAGCACGATCAGGATGTTTTTCGTTTCGAGGGCCATTTGCAGCCCGATCAGGATCGTGAGCAATCCCAAACCATGCAAAACGGTGGTGCGGATTCTCTCCGGCAACCGCGCCCCGAGGCAGACCCCGACGGTGGTGCCCGCCAGGACCGTTGCCATGTTGATGTATGTCCCCGTCATGAACCCGTCTCCAGGCGGTGGGGCTCCGAAGACACGGGGCCGTTTGTCGCGGCTTCGGCTTTCTCCAGCCGTGCCGTTCTCTCCAGCAGGGGAGGGTGGGAGTAGTGGAACCACACGTAGAGCGGGTGCGGCCTGAGGTTGGACAGGTTGTCTGCGGCCAGTCGCTTGAGAGCGGCAAGCAGCGGGCCGGGAGAGCCAATGAACCGCAAGGAAAAATCATCGGCCTCTTGCTCGTATCGCCTCGCAATGGCCATGTACAAGGGTTTGAGGAAGAATCCCGCCTTCTGCCACACGATTCCGAGAAGGAAAAGCCCCACGTAAGGTCGGGCCGACTCAAAACCGAAAGTCGTGTAAAGCTCGGGCCGATTGATCAACTGGTACGAGGCGAAAAGCGCCGCCAACAGGGAAGCCTCGAACAGGAGCAACTGCTTCGGGATGTGCCTGCATTTCAGGTGACCCAGTTCGTGGGCGAGCACCGCGAGGATTTCCTGGTGGCTGTGCGATTCCAGCAGCGTATCGTAGAGCACCACCTGCTTGGTCCTGCCGAGGCCCGTGAAATAGGCGTTGGTGTGGCGGCTGCGTACTTCCGCGTTCATTTGGAGTATTTTCTTCACCCGGACGCCGTGGTCCTCCATAAGGGTCTTGATCTTCTTCGCCAGGAGCTCGTCCCGGACGGGTTCGAACTTGTTGAAAAGCGGGGCGATGAATACGGGATAGAGCACCACCAAAAGCACCTGAACGGCCGAGACGACGAGGAACCCCCAGAACCACCAAGTGTCCGGAGCCGTATCCATGATCCGGATGAGCGGCGATACCAGGACGACAAAGAGGACCAGGGCGATGGCGGCCGACTTGACGTGATCCGTGACCCACAGCCCGACCGTTGAGCGGTTGAAACCGTACTTCTGTTCGATGACGAAGGTCTCATGGTAGTCGAAAGGAAGCTCGGCGACGGCTGAGATCAGCGCGGGAACCAGCAGGAAGAGGAGGCCTCCGGCGATATTGCCGAGCTTCCACTGCTGGATTTGCCCTTCCAGCCCGACCAGGAATCCCGACACGATGACAGCCAGGAGGATGGATTGCCCCACGATGTCCTGCACGGTTCCGAGGCGGCTTCTGGCCGCAGCGTAGGCGTTGCTCCGGGCCAGGGCTGCATCGTCGAGGAACCCTTCGAAAGAAGTCGGAACCCCGCTGCCGTGTTTCTTCATGAACCGCAGATTGAGCCGTTCCATCACCACGGCGCACACAGTCTGGGAAATGTAGAGCGTCAGGAAGGCAATGAAAAGAGTGTTGACCTGGATCATGCCGATTCGAGACCGATCGCTTTGCCTGAATGGGTTGATTTGCGCCTGTCCGTGCAGTTTTCTCCTGCTCGACTAAGATAATTCAACCCTGCATGCCTGAAAAGGGAAAACGGTCCATTGTCGGCGGAAAGGAGTGCCCGCCCGATTGATTTTTGCCCGGCGGAACACTATCATCATCGTTGATGGATAATCGAATGAGAATTATTGCCGTAATCAGCCGCGAAACCGAGCTCGAACAGGAGGTATGAAGATGGCCGTCTGGAAATGCAACAACTGTGGCAACACCGTCGATCTGACAGCCCCGCCCGACGTCTGCCCTTCCTGCAAAGAGAAGTGCGAATTCGTCGACGTGTCCTGCTATATCCCGGACTGCGGGGGCCCCGGATCGGGAAACGTCAATGAACAGGTCTTTCAGGAAAGCTACGGAAAAGGAAAAGGAAAGAAATAGGGCATGCCCGCCATCCGTTCCACGTGTTTGTCCCATTCCGCGCTTCGCCTGCAAGAATTCCCGGCGGAAGCCGGCGAATAGCCGGCTTCCGCTTCCCGCTCATCGTGTGGTAGACCTCTGCACTCCATGCTCCATTGCGCCCGACCGGGTGCGCGGGCGTTGGGTTCCCCTCCGCCTTGCTTTGCCGGACAAAGGGTTTATGGGATCCCATATTCCTCCGAATCCAAACGCATTTTTGCATACGCTTGAATTTGGAATCCGGTATCCGTAACTTGAATTCATGTAAACGGACCTTCCGGAAAGGCCGCTGCGGCGGGCTTTGACGGATGCGGCAACAAGTCGCCGGGCGGCAATGATCGACCGCCCGGGCGTCCCATGCCCACGGACTCCGTTTTGGCCCGGCCGGCAGGATCCTCCGGCCGCGTGATGTTCCTCATTCGATCGAAGGAAGAGACACCCATGTACGACAAACGAACCCTGCACTTGAAGGTCCAGGAACTTTGCGATTGCTACGCAACCACGGACCCCTTGAAAGAGATGTCCAAACTGGCACAGGAGCCCGCTACCGAGGAAGGTGCCCTGAAATGGATCGCCCTGGCCGTCCTTCACGGCATCAACGGCAACGCCAGGAAGATTACCCTGACCAGGACCGGCGAAGGGCGGGTGAAGGTCACGGCCAAGTACCGGAAGTCGGGTCTGCCTTCCCCCGGAGGTGAGATCGGACAGAAGGTCTTCGACGCCGTGAAGGGCATCACCCACCTCGAGGAGGAGAAAGGCAAGATGCCGGTGGCTTTGGGGATTCGGGACAGCAGCATCGAAGTCGTGGTGAAAACCGAAAAGAGCGAGGAGGGAGAAGAGCTTTCCATCACGTTTCCCGCCTGACGCGCAGGTTCGGGTGTTGCATCAATCTGCCCGGAGAAGCGGAAACCGCCTTCCGTCGGGTGCCGTTCCGGGATCGCAATACGGGTTTTTCGGCTTTTCAGGGAGAGTGCACCCGCCCGCCATGCCCGATTGGACAGGCGATGCGCTTTCAGTGGCCCCGGTAAGGAAACCGGGGCCTTACTTGGGAGAACCCGCCGAACACGTCTCCCTGGACCCGATGTAGGGCGGCAGATCGTCGGCGGTGAGCCTCTTGGCAAGCCGGCTGCGCAGCTTGATGATGGCCTTGGTATGGATCTGCGAAATGCGCGATTCCGTGTAGCCGAGCGCCGTGCCGACTTCCTTCATCGTCAGTTCGTCATAGTAATACAGGGACAAGACGAGTTGCTCCTTCTCGGTCAGGGTCCGGATGGCGTCTGCGAGATGGCGCTGGATCTCCTGCCGGTAGGCATGCTGAAAGAGCTCCTCGGAATCGGACGCCAGAGAACCCGACTCGCCGTTCTCCAGGAGCGCCTCGTTGATGTTCTCGGGAAGGAAGGAAATGCCCTTGATCTCGTCGAGCAGCCGGTGATAGTCCTCGATCCCGATGTTGAGCTCGCCCGCAACCTGCTCGTCGGAAGGGCAGCGGCCCAGCTTCTGCTCCAGGGCGGAAAACGTTCTTTCAAGAACGTTACCCTTCTGACGCAAGGACCTCGGGACCCAGTCCATGGCGCGAATCTCATCGAGCATCGCTCCCCGAATCCTGATCTTCGCATAGAACTTGAACGGGATGCCCTGGCCCGAATCGTACTTGTCCACGGCGTCGATCAGTCCGATGACGCCCGCGCTGATCAGGTCGTCGATGGAAACGTGGTCCGGCAGCCTCGAGAACAGCCTCAGGGCCATGTGTTTGACCAGGTCGCTGTGTTTCAATATGACCAGTTCCTTGGTCTCGCCCCCGGCGTCTTCAATGGGACATGGGTTTTGTGTCATGCTTCTCATCGGTTCCATGGCATCTCTTTTTCCTGCTGAGTCATGCATTGAGAATATGTTTCCTGAAAAAACGGATCGTTCCGTGGTTCGTATTCGGCGCAGCTTTCCTGATGCCTTCGGCAACGCGCATGAACGCGGCGGCGGAAGGGGCTTCGGGAAAGGCTTCCATCACGGGACGCTGTTCAATTACGGCTTGGTGTATGCACGGATCGTGAGGGATACTGCCCAGGTAATCCAGTGACAGGCCGTCCAGGAGATGGTCCGCCGCTTTGCAGAGCCTGGAAAAGATATCCTTTCCGGCTCTTGCGCCGCGCACCCCGTTGGCCAGGACTCCGAAGTGGCGTTCCCGATACTTGGTGTAAAGCGTTTCGATCAGTGTGTATGCATCGGCGATGGAAGCGGGGTCGGAATTGACCACGATGATCTTTTCCTGAGCGGCGAGATTGAAATAGAGGACCGTATCGGAGATCCCCGCGCCGGTGTCGATCAACAAAACGTCGATCTCCGTTTCGAGACCGTCGAGCATTTCCAGGAAAATGAGCTTCTGTTCGTCGGTGAAGCGAGTGAGCGTGCGCTTCCCCGAAATCGCGGGCAGGATCCTGATCTTGCCGGGACCGGCGATCAATACTTCCTCCAGGGTCCTCCTTCCCTCCAGCACATCTCTGATGCTGTACTGCGGACTCAGGCCCAGGAGGACATGAATGTTGGCAAGGCCGAGGTCGCCGTCGATGATCAGCACTCTCTGGCCCAGACGGTCGAAAGCAATCGCCAGGTTGACGACGACGCTGCTCTTCCCGACGCCACCCTTCCCGCTGCTCACCGATATTGCCCGGACGGAACGTCGGTCTTTGGAGGAAGCCTGGGACGCCGCATTCTTCGATGCCGCTTTGAGCGCCCTGCGCATCCCGATCTTCACTGGTGGCTTCGCGTTGACCTTTTGCATCCCATCGTTCCAAACGGAGCGGAAAGCGACAAATCCCCCCGACCCTGCATCGGCCCGCCGGCGATCTCTTCTTTGAAAGCGATTGCCGGCCCGAATCACCGGGCCTTGAGGCGAACAACACCCTCCGGCTCGCGGACGACATTGGCGGCACAACCAACTCTCGGTCGTCCCGCAGACCGCTGCCGGTTTCTATACTTTCCTGGTTTTGCGCTCTGTTATGTGAATAAGTCAGGGGCCGAACAACCGACGCCCTCGCCCTATATCCCATGTACCCGCAGCGGGCATCCCGCCGCCTCCGCCGGGGTACTGTCGTTCCGCTCGTGCCGCATTTTTTTACAACCAGAACAATGAAAAATGTTTAGTGAGTTTGCTGAATGGATATTCACAAGGTGTGCCAATGTGTGTGAAATATGGATCAAGTTTGCAGAAATAATGTCCAGAAATTCATTAAAAGTTGATAATAAACCTGTTTTTTCGCTTCGATGCACATTCAGCCGGAAAACAGGGATGCCGTTCCGAGCGCACCGTGGTGACCAGTGTCCTTGTGTCCGAAAAGAGTACTAGGATTCCTATGGATGCAATTCCAGGCAATTGAGGAAATTCTGCTATAGATATTCCAGTTTAATGTTTGAAAGACCCGCTGTACGGGCAGGCTGCTGATATGTCAATGCATTGACGCTGTCAGAATATTGACGTCTTCGAGGGGGGGATGGCGGGGATTGCCGTCATTGAAATGACGCGGAAAGCATTCCAGTGGGACGAATTGCAAGATGCAGAGCCGATTTCGGATGATGAGAGCGATCGGCCGGCCTGTCTTGTGAACGGTGCCTGCCCCGGACGGGCGTTGGGCGGGGGTTGAGCATGCCCACGGGGATTCTAAGAGCCGTCACGTTGCGTTCAGGTATCCGTGAGGCAGCTTTCAGTGCGGGTTGAACTCCGGCGATGGGGATGTGTCAAACTTTCGACATCCCATGATCGAAGGTTGGCGGGAAGGGTGGGCGCTTTTTTTCCCAGGCTGATCGCCGCGGGTTGATGGTTTTGCCCGGACGGGGCGAGACTTCGACAGGAGACGGTCACTGTTGGTGAAGAGGACACTTGCTTGTGCGCTCGCACCCGGGTGTGTCGGCAACAACACCATTGGCGACAATGTCGCCCCGCGACGATCGGACGGGGGATAAAAGCCGCGACGGTTGGGGTCTGCGTAAGCGGCCGTTCCGTGGGATGAAGCACGGTCCTTTGTGCGCCGGCGCCGCGTGCGTCGCGATTTCGGATCCGGCATGCCCGTGCGGGCGGGTGGCGATTCAGGCGGAATCGCGCCGGTCGATGCGGCCGTTGGCTTCCAACAGGGGGAGGATGTGGTCGAGGATCCCGTTGATGAAAGCGCCGGAATCCGGGCTGCCGAAAGTCTTGCCCAAGTCGATGGCTTCGTTGATGGAAACCTTGGGGGGGATATCGAAGCAGAAAAGCATCTCGAAGACCGCAATCCTCAGGATGTTCCGGTCCACCAGCGACATGCGGGCCAGCCGCCAGTGTTCGGACGCTGACGTGATCATTTCGTCGATCCTGGCGCGGTGCAGGCTGACCCCCCGGACGATTTCCTCGGCGAAAGGTCTCACCTCCGCGGGGACGCGGTGTTTTTCATCGTCGTCAAACAACTGATAATAAAGACCGAGTGCCTCTTCCGGAGGCAGCGCGGCCATTTCCATCTGATACAGCACCTGCAGTGCAATTTCTCGAGAACGCCTGCGTCGACCCATTCTTACACTTCACCCGTGTTCAGTCGGAATTCGGATGCGTGGCCATCCGTCCGCCCGTGGGGCGGAACGGCCCATGAAGACAGGAGGCTACGCTAAAGGGACCCGGCCCGTTTCAAGACATCTGCTTGATCAGGTTCGCCATTTCGATGGCGGCGACCGCCGCGTCCCATCCCTTGTTGCCCGATTTCGAGCCCGCCCGTTCGATGGCCTGCTCGATCGTGTCCGTGGTCAAAACCCCGAAGGAAATGGGCACCCCCGCTTCGAGCCCGGCGTGCGCGATGCCTTTGGAGACCTCATTGGCGACGTAGTCGAAATGCGGGGTCGCGCCTCGGATCACCGCACCCAGGCAGATCACCGCGTCGTAGCGCCCGGTGGAAGCCGCCTTCTTCGCAACCAAGGGAATTTCGAACGCACCCGGCACCTTGAACACGTCGATGTTTTTTTCTTCGGCGCCGCTTCTCTTGAGCGCGTCGAGCGCGCCGCCGAGGAGCCGTTCGCCGATGAAATCATTGAAGCGACTCACCACGATTCCGAACCTCAACCCCTGAGCCAGCAATTTCCCTTCATAGATTTTCATCGGGTTCTTCCTTTTGCGTGACGCAACTCATGATGTGCCCCATTTTCGCGCACTTCGTGGTCAAGTACCTGATATTCTCTTCATTTGGCGGGATTTCCAGGGGGACGCGCCCCGTGACCGTGATCCCATATCCCTGCAATCCCACGATTTTCTTCGGGTTGTTGGTCATCAGGCGCATCTTTTTGATGCCCAGGTCCACGAGCATCTGGGCGCCTATGCCGTAATCGCGCAAATCGGGCTCGAAGCCGAGCGCCACGTTCGCTTCCACCGTATCGTAGCCGTCTTCCTGGAGGGCATAGGCCTTGATCTTGTTCACGATGCCGATGCCTCGTCCTTCATGGTTGCGCATATAGAGGATGACACCCTTGCCTTCCCGTGCGATCTGGGCCATGGCAGACCGAAGCTGCCCGCCGCAGTCGCACCGAAGGGAACCGAACACGTCGCCCGTGAGGCACTCCGAATGGACTCTCACCAGGACTTCGTCCTGCGGGGTGAGATCGCCTTTGACCAAGGCGAGGTGACAATGCTCGTCGATCTCGTTCGTGTAGGCAATCACCGTGAATTCTCCGCCGAAAGAAGTCGGCAGGTTGGCGACTGCCGCCCTATGAACGAAAATCTCGTTGGCCATCCGGTACCGGATCACGTCCGCAACGGTCACGATCTTCACGTCATGCTCGCGAGCGAAGACTTCGAGGTCGGGCATGCGGGCCATGGTCCCATCGTCTTTCATGACCTCGCAGATGACGCCGGCAGGCCTCATCCCGGCCAGGCGCGCAAGATCCACCGAACCTTCCGTTTGGCCGGTCCGTACCAGCACGCCTCCCTTTTTCGCCCGAAGAGGGAAAACATGCCCGGGGCTGACGATGTCGTCAGGCCTGACGTCGTCGGCGATGGCCGTGAGAATGGTGTGGCAGCGGTCCGCGGCGCTGATTCCCGTCGTAACGCCCTTCCTGGCTTCGATGGATACGGTGAAGGCCGTCTGAAACTGCGACAGGTTATGGCTGACCATCATCGGCAGGCGCAACCGGTCGACCATTTCAGGAACGAGGGAAAGGCAGATCAGGCCGCGTCCGTACTTGGCCATGAAATTGATCGCTTCAGGGGTCACCATTTCGGCAGCCATGCACAGATCCCCCTCGTTTTCGCGATCCTCGTCGTCCACCAGGATGACCATCTTGCCCTGACGGATGTCCTCCAAGGCTTCAGGGATGGTTGAACAAGGCATCTAGAGAGCTCCTTTTCGAGAAGAAATGCAGATGCTCAGCGCGATGTGGATGCATCCGGACAGTCTTTATAACATTCGCTTTTGTCATTCTCAAGTTCCTGAAAGCAGGATGTTTTCACAACCCTGACTACGGCATGTTCGCGTCCTCTCGAGCGGGCCGGCTCCATACCCAGCCCGGATCCGCCGCTGTAGGGACCGAATGGCGCCCTCCCGCGGGAGACAATCCGGCTGGAACCGCATTCGCATCACAAGAACCCGTGCCGGCGGAGAAAATCTTCGTCGATGCGGCTTGAGTCGGCAGGCGTGCCGAGCTCCTCGGACCAACCGCCGAGCATCCGTTCGACGTATTTCCCGATGAGATCGGTCTCGATGTTCACTTCGTCCCCCTTCTGCAAGTCGTCGATGGTGGTCTCGGCAGCCGTGTGAGGGACGATGTTCACGTCGAACCGCCCCCGGGAGCAACCGTTCACGGTGAGGCTTATGCCGTTCACGGCAATGGAGCCCTTGGCGATGACGTAGCGGGACAACGCGTCGGGGAGCTCGAAGAAGAGCCGCCAGGACCGTCCTTCGCGGACCCGATCCCGAAGAATGCCGATGCCGTCCACATGGCCGCTCACGATATGTCCGCCGAGCCGGTCTCCCATGCGGAGGGCGCGCTCGAGGTTCAATCGCCTGCCCGGCTGTTTGGACCCCAGCGTGGTGCGACTCAGCGTCTCGACGGAGACGTCGGCCGTGAAAGTGTCTCCCTGAAAAGCGACCACCGTCAGGCATGCCCCGTCGACAGCGATGCTTTCCCCCAGCGAAAGCCCGCCCATGGAATACCGCGGCTTGATGACCATCCCGGCATCAACCCCGTGTCGGTCCAGACGCAGCAGGATTCCCGTTCCTTCGATGAGTCCCGTGAACATGTGCTCTCTTCCCGGTTCATTCAGTAAAGGTGTTCGGTCAGTCTTCCGGACAGCATGACATCCTCTCCGAAACGCCTGACACGCACGTCGAATACGGGCACGGCATCCGCCATGCGTTCGCGGGCCCTGCCGCGGACCATGGGAGTTCCCGCCGGATCGCCCAGAACCTTGGGGGCGTAGAAAAAGTGGAAATCATCCGCCAGGCCGTTGTCCAGAAAAGCGCCGAGCACCGTGGCGCCGCCCTCCACCAGCAGTCTGCAGAGTCCCTTCGATCCGAGCGCCCCGAGCAGTTCGGGGAGGTGAAGCCCTCCCTTGCCGGAAGACAGGCGCATCACCTCGGCGCCCGCATCCACGAGGGCCTTTTCCCTCGCGCACGGAGCGTCTCGTCCGCAGACCACCATGAGGGGGAATTCCGCGGCGGTGCGCACCAGGGCGCTTTCCAGAGGCAAGCGCAAGCGGGAGTCGAGGACGATGCGCACAGGCTGCCGGCAGGCGGGTCTTCGCTTGATTCTTGCGGAAAGCAGGGGATCGTCCGCGAGGGCCGTCCCAATGCCGATCAGGACCCCGTCGGAAATGCAGCGCAGGTGGTGTGCGAACTTCCTCGACCGCTCGTTGCTGATCCATTTGGAGTCGCCCGAAGAGGAGGCGATCGCTCCGTCGAGGGTGACTGCGGCCTTGAGGGTCACGTAGGGAAGGCCGGTAGTGACATGCTTGATGAAGGGCTGATTGAGCGCGCGGCATTCCTTTTCGAGAATGCCCGCATGGACCTGCAGACCGTGAGACCTGAGAAAGGAAGCTCCGCCTCCCCGGACTCCCGGGTTGGGATCCTCCATGCCGATCACGACCGTGGCGACACCGGAATCGAGAACCGTCCGGGTGCACGGCGGCGTCCTGCCTTGATGATTGCACGGCTCGAGCGTCACGTACAAGGTTGCGCCTCTCGCTTTGTCGCCCGCCCGCCGCAGTGCGTTCACTTCGGCATGGGGTCCTCCGACGAATTCATGGAACCCTTCCGCGACCGTGGTTTTTCCACGCACGACGACCGCCCCGACCATGGGGTTGGGACTCGTAAGGCCGGCGCCTTTTGCCGCCAGGCGCAACGCCCGTTTCATGAAGAAGCGGTCCTCGGAGGAATCGTTTCGGCTCATGTTGAAATTCTCGCCTCAATCCGGGAGCGCGTGGAACAACCCGCTGCGAACGTCGCTCCGAAGAAAGCCGGGTTGCGGATGGCCATGAAAACGCCGGATTCGCCCCGGCCCGTATGAATCAACCGTCGCACCAAAACGAGTCGCGAGTTCCCATCCAGCATACGGCGCACCCGGGGCATGGGGACCGGGAGTTGCGCCGCGCCCGGCCCTCAGCGTGACTCAGCCCGCCTCCATGGTCGCGCGCGTCACGAAAACAGGGGAAACGCCGAACAGAACTCGGCAACCTCGGCCCGGAGGCGCGCCAGAGCCGGTTCGTCTCCCGCCGATTTCAGACCCCGGTGCATGAATCCGGCCACCGCTTTCATGTGATGGGGCAGAATTCCTCTCGTGGCCAGAGCCGGAGTCCCGATGCGGATACCGCTGGTGACCTGGGGTTTCTGCTGATCGAACGGGATGGAATTCTTGTTCACGGTTATTCCGGCCTTGTCCAACGTTTCTTCGGCGACCCTGCCGGTCACGCCCTGAGGCGTGAGGTCGACGAGCATCAAGTGATTGTCGGTGCCCCCGGAAACCAGCCGGTACCCCAGCGCCTTCAGCTCTTCCGCCAGGGCCGCGGCGTCGGCCACCACCCGCTGCTGGTATTCCTTGAAGGAGGGCTGGAGTGCTTCGCGGAAGGCAACGGCCTTGGCCGCAATAACGTGCATCAGCGGGCCGCCCTGGATACCGGGAAAGATCTGGCTGTCGAGAAGCCTGGTGTAATTGGAATGGGAAAGGATCAGTCCCCCCCGGGGTCCCCTGAGCGTCTTGTGTGTGGTGGAAGTCACGAAGTCGGCGTGCGGCACCGGACTGGGATGAAGACCGGAGCAGACGAGGCCTGCGATGTGGGCCATGTCGACCATGAGGTACGCGGCGATTTCCTTGGAGATTTGCCCGAAGCGGGCAAAATCGATGATGCGCGGATAAGCGCTGGCTCCCGCAATGATCAGCTTGGGGCGGTGTTCGCGCGCCAGTCGCGCAACCTGGTCGAAGTCGATCTGTTCGGTGTCTTTCCGGACGCCGTACGACACGACGTTATAGAGTTTGCCCGAGAAGCTTACAGGGCTGCCGTGGGTGAGATGACCTCCCTGACGGAGGTCCATGCCGAGAACGGTATCGCCGGGCTGGAGGACGGCGAAGAAAATAGCCATATTGGCCTGGGAACCGGAATGAGGCTGCACGTTCGCATATTCCGCGTCGAAGAGTTTCTTGGCTCTTTCCTGCGCCAGTCTTTCGGCCATGTCCACAAACTCGCAGCCGCCGTAATATCGCTTGCCGGGGTAACCTTCCGCGTATTTGTTCGTCAGGACCGAGCCCTGAGCTTCACGAACCGCCTCGCTGACGAAATTCTCGGAAGCGATGAGCTCCAACTTGCCTCGCTGTCTCTTTTCCTCCTCACAGATCACATCGGCAATTTCAGGATCGATGCGTTCGAGCGTGGACATGATCTTCCCTTCCCTGTGATGAATCCTATATAAATTTCAAGCCTTAAAGTTGAACGCAAGGCAATGGGGCAACCCTGCTGCGAAAGCTGACGAAAATGGTCCGGACAAGCGTGTTAAATGTAACCTTGAACCGTCCCGCGGCATAGAGGGGCACAAAGGTTTTTGCCCATATCGACCGGGGTTCCCGCTTCCACGCCGTCGCCCGCAGTCCGCCGCCTCGGCGCAGGAGGTACGGAGGCCGAAGACGTGTCGGTATCAGGCATCGATCAGGCGGTCGATCAGTTCGATCCGCCGCTGATGGCGTCCGCCCTCGAAGGGCTCCCGAAGCCAGACGTCCACAATCTGCAAGGCCATGTCCAATCCCGTGAACCGGCCTCCCATGCACAGAACGTTGCTGTCGTTGTGACGCCGGCTCATGATGGCCCCGTATGGCTCGTACGCCAGGACCGCCCGGATGCCGGGGACGCGATTCGCGGTCATGTTCATGCCGATGCCGCTCCCGCAGACCAGAATCCCGCGGTCCGCCTCACCCCTGGCGACCGCCCGGGCCACTTTCATCGCATAGTGGGGATAATCCACCGATTCGAGGCTGTTCGTTCCGGCGTCCACCACCTCGTGACCGAGAGTCCCGAGGTACGCGACGATCTTGTCCTTCAATTCGAAACCGCCGTGATCGCATCCCACCATTATCTTCATGACCCAAGCCTCTCCCGTGCCGGCTGATCCGACCGCCGACTTCATTTTCCGGTCCATCTGCGGAAAACCAGGGTGCCGTTGGTCCCGCCGAATCCGAACGAATTCGACATGGCCACTTCGATGTGTCCCGGCCTCGCCTGGTTGGGCACGTAGTCGAGATCGCAGTCGGGGTCCGGATTTTCGTAATTGATGGTGGGCGGCATGATCTGCCGTTCCAGTGTGAGCGCCGTGTAGGCGGCCTCCACTCCCCCGGCGGCGCCCAGCAGGTGCCCGGTCATGGATTTGGTCGAACTGACCGCCAACTTCGAGGCATGTGCTTCGAAAATGGTCTTGATGGCCTGCGTCTCATACTTGTCGTTGAGGTCGGTGGAGGTGCCGTGGGCGTTGATGTAATCGACCGCCGAGGGCTCGATGCCTGCGTCGTCCAGGGCCATCTGCATGCAACGCGCGGCTCCTTCGCCGTTGGGTGCGGGTGCGGCCATGTGAAAAGCGTCCCCCGTGGCCCCGAAACCGATGACCTCGGCATAAATTCGGGCGCCCCGCGCCAACGCCATTTCCAAATCCTGCAGGATGAGCACCGCGGAACCTTCGCCCAGTACGAAACCGTCGCGGTCGCGATCGAACGGGCGGGAGGCTTTCTCCGGCTCGTCGTTGCGCGTCGAGAGGGCGCGCATGGCGTTGAACCCTGCGACGCACAGTGAGGTTACCGTGGACTCGACTCCGCCGGTGATCATGATGTCGGAGATCCCGGACCGGACCATGTGAAAAGCCTCTCCCACGGCATGAGTGCCGGCGGCGCAGGCGGTCTGGATGGACAGGTTGGGGCCCTTGGCCCCGTGATAAATGGAGATCAAACCGGGAGCCATATTGCCGATGAGCATCGGAATGAAGAAGGGGCTGACCTTTCTCGGCCCCAGGTCCAGAAGGACCTTGTGCGACTCCTCCAGGGTCAGCAGTCCCCCCAGCCCGCAACCCATGACCACCCCGGCACGATGTGCAAGCTCGGGGGGAATTTCAAACCCGCCGTCTTCAAAGGCGAGCCGGGAGGCTCCCAGGCAGAGCTTGAGAAAAGGATCCATCTTGCGAAGCTCTTTCTTGGGAATGAAGTCTTCCGGATGAAAATTCTTCACCTCTCCGGCGATTCTGGTCGCGTAGGCGCTTGCGTCGAAACCGGTAATCGCCCGGATCCCGGACTTCCCCTGGATGAGGTTCGTCCAGTTCTCTTCGATCCCCACACCCAGGGGTGACACAAGGCCGATTCCGGTGATCACCACGCGTCGATTCTTCCTCGATTCCATTTCCTTCTTCTCCATGACTTATAGCGGGGCAAACGATCCGAACCGCGTGCGAGCGGGTCCTTTTTCTCAAGAGGAGTTTTGCGCATCAGCCCATAAACATTCCACCGTTGACGTGAATGACCTGTCCGGTGATATACCCGGCCGCCTCGGATGCCAGGAAAACCACGGCGGCCGCGATGTCCTCGGGCGTGCCGCAGCGTCCGGCGGGTATCTGCTGAAGCAGGCTTTGCCTGGCCGTCTCGGGCAATGCCAGCGTCATGTCGGTTTCGATGAAACCGGGAGCCACCGCGTTGACGGTAATGTTTCTCGACACCAGTTCGCGGGCGATGGACCGCGTGAATCCGATCAGCCCGGCTTTGGCGGCGGAGTAGTTGCATTGGCCGGAGTTGCCGATCACTCCGACCACGGAGGTTACATTCACGATCCGGCCGTATCTTTGGCGCAGCATCTGCTTGACGACCGCCTGAGTGCACAGGAATGCCCCCCGGAGGTTGGTGTCCAGCACTTCATCCCACTCCGAAGCCTTCATGAGAACGAGCAGGTTGTCGCGGGCGATCCCCGCGTTGTTGACCAAAACATCCACTCTGCCGTAGGTCTTGATGATTTCCTTGAACGCTTCCTTGACCGAATCCGCGTCCGCGATATTGAAACGGTGCAGGTGGGCGGAGCCTCCCCGGGCGGCGACTGCGGCCGCCGTCTCTTCGGCGGGTCCGGGGCTGGCGTTGTAATTGACGATGATGTCATACCCCGGTCGAGCCAGCGCCACGGCAATGCCCCTGCCGATTCCCCTGCTCGCGCCGGTCACGACGGCAACGCGCTTTTCGCTCATTCCTGTACCCTCTCCAATCGATATGGATTCATAATAACCGGCAGCCAATGCATCACGGCCGGGCCCACATCGGCCGAGCCGCCCTGCAAAACCTTCCCGAGGCCGCGCCGATCGTTTCAACATCTCCCGGCACGTCCGGGAGCCGCAGGCGGGTGCCTTTCCCCGCTCACCGTTTTCGGCAACGGAGGTTCCGGAACCCGAACCGACTTTCAATAGCATGCATGCGATTCGGGGTCAAACCTACACTTTTCACATCACCCCCGAGCACGGGGAGAACTGGACCTCTCCCTGCGGTCGAGATGACACTGTAAGCCGGCACTTCCGCCAGCGCGGGGAGGTCGCGCCTCTGTACGTAATGGAATCCGGCCGCCCGCTATGACCTCCGAGCGCGGGGAGAACGGTCACCCTGAAAAAGCAAGGCGCGTATTTCGCGCCTATCACCTCCGCACGCGGCGAGGACAGACCGGAGATCGATCGGCATTACCGAAGTCCAGGGAACCTCGGCGAAGGGGCGCTAGCTGTTTTCCCCTCGTTCGGTCCTTATCCGCTTGATGAACTCGGGAACGAATTCGAAAAGATCGGCAACGACTCCGAAAGAGGCCACATCGAAGATGGGAGCCTGGGGGTCGCGGTTCACCGCCACGATGATCCTTGAGCCCTGCATGCCGACCACGTGCTGGATCGCCCCTGCCAGGCCCACGGCCATGTAAAGGATGGGGGCCACGGTTCGACCGGTTTGTCCCACTTGGTGCGACGGTGCGATCCAGCCTTCCTCCACGGCCCCGCGCGACGCTCCGACCGCGCCGTTCAAAAGGCCGGCGAGATCTTCGAGCAGCTTGAAGTTTTCGGGTTTTCTCAATCCACGACCACCCGAAACAATGACGTCCGCTTCGGTCAGTTTGGCCGTTTTGTCCGCCTCGGGGATCACCTCCAGAACCTCGACCCTGCTGCGCAGCCACTCTTCGGGTGCGGTCACGAGCTCGACACTTCCTTTGTGTCCCGGAACGGGCACCGGCTTCATGACTTTGGGCCGGACCGTCGCCATCTGGGGACGGCTGTTGGGGCAGACGATCGTGGCCATGACGTTGCCGCCGAACGCCGGCCTGGTTTGAAGCAGCAGGCCGTCCTCGCTGATGTCCAGGTCGGTGCAGTCCGCCGTCAACCCCGTCCTGACGGACGCCGCCACGCGCGGAATGAAAGAGCGGCCTATGCTGGTCGCCCCGGCGAGAAGGATCTCCGGACGCTTGCGGCGGATCAGCTCCACCAGGATATTGGCGTAGGTGTCGTCGCGGAATCCGGCCAGCTCCGGATGGTCGACCACGTATACCACGTCGGCGCCATAGGAGATGAGCTCCTCCGAGAGCGCGCCGTCCAGCCGGTGCCCCAGCAGCACGGCCGCCAGCGGAACGCCGCGTTTGTTCGCCAGGAGCCGGCCCGCGCTCAGCAACTCGTGACTGACCTTGTGGATGGTTCCGGAACGCCATTCGGCAAAAACCCATACGCCGCTGTACGCGGCGATGTCGGCGGCGGGGCCGGTGCCCACCTGCGGAAGCGAGAGCGCCGCGAATTCGCACGTGTCCACGCACATGCCGCACAGCGAACAGTCGTCGGAGATCTCGATTTCGGTTTCCTTCAGAGAAATAGCCCCCATGGGGCATACATCGGTGCACACGCCGCAGACGGTGCATTTCTTGCGATCGACGATGGCTTTCATATCCCTGGTACCTTGACCTGTTTGAGGTGTCGATAGAGCTGCTCAGCCTGTTCCTGCACGGTGCCCGAAAGTTGGATGCGGTTCGTGCGGCGCGGCGGGCTGAAAACGCGGACCACCTGGGTGAAGGAGCCGCAGAGCCCCACGGAATTCGGATCGAGGCCCAAATCCGCTGCGCCCCAGACGGGGATTTCAGCCTTTTTCGCGCGCATTTTGTGCCGCAGCGAAGGCACCCTGGGCTCGCCCATCTCCTTTATGACGGTGATGAGCATCGGCAGGGGCAGTTTCCAGACTTCGACGCCTTCGTCCGTCTGTCGGGTCACCTTGAAATGGCGCTCGTCGAGCTTTTCCATGCTCTTGACGAACGTGGCGTAGGGAAAATCCAGAAGAGCGGCCATCTCAGGACCGACCTGGGCTGTATCGCCGTCCACCGCCTGCTTGCCGCAGATGACCATGTCCACGTCGCCGATCTTTCTTATGGCGGCGGAAAGCGTGGTGGCGGTAGCCCACGTGTCGGATCCCGCGAACGCCCGGTCACTCAACAAAACGGCGTCGTCCACTCCCAGGGAAAGGGTGTCGCGCAAGGCGTCACCCGCCTGCGGGGGGCCCATCGTAACGGCGGTGACCGCCGCACCGAGCTTGTCTTTCAGCTGCAGGCCGGCTTCCACCGCGAAAAGGTCGAACGGATTGATGATGCTTTCCACTCCCTGACGGACCAGAGTGTGTGTGTCCGGGTCTATCCTGACGTTCTTCGTATCGGGAACCTGCTTGATGCATACGACGATGTGCATGGATATCGGATTCCTCTTATTGTCGGGGCTAAAAGAATGACTCCTTCTGCCTGCTGTATTCCTTGTTCAGTTCCTGACCGATGATGTTGCGCTGGATCTCGTTGGTTCCTTCGTAAATCTGGAGGATCTTCGCATCCCGCATCATCTTTTCCACCGGATAGTCCTGCATGTAGCCGTATCCTCCGAGAATCTGCACGGCCTCGGTGGCTGCGAAGAGCGCCGCATCACCGGCGAACACCTTGCACATGGCGGCCACTTTGCTCGAATCGGGCGGGTCGGTGTCCATATAGCGTGCCGCGGCGTAGATGAGCGCACGCGCGGCTTCCGTTTTGATGGCCATGTCGGCGAGCTTGTGCTGGATTGCCTGGAAGCTGATGATGGGTTTCCCGAACTGCATTCTCTTGCGGGCATATTCCACGGAGATGTCCAGAGCGCCCTGGGACAATCCGACGCCGAGCGCTCCAATCCCGGGGCGCGACTTGTCGAAGGTTTTCATGGCAACAATGAAGCCCGTGCCTTCCCTGCCGATCAACCGTTCCTTTGGAATCCGGCAGTCCTGGAACACCAGTTCCCGGGTGGCCGAGGCGCGTATGCCGAGCTTCTTCTCTTTTTTGCCGAAAGAGAAGCCGGGATCGCCTTTTTCCACGACGAAAAAGCTGGCGCCCCTGGGGCCCTTGGAACGGTCGGTAATGGCGAGCACGGAGTATATTTCCGCCTCTCCGCCATTGGTGATCCACTGCTTGGCCCCATTGAGAATAAAGTGATCGCCGTCGCGCACCGCGGTGGTTTGTATGCCGGATACGTCGCTGCCCGCTCCGGATTCGGTCAGTCCGAAAGCCGCAAGGCGTTTGCCTGAGGCGATATCGGGAAGGTAGGCCCGCTTCAGCGCCTCGCTCCCGAAAAGAAGGATCGGATAGGCCCCCAGGCCGCTGGCCGCAAAAGAAGTGGCGATGCCGATGCACGCCTCGGCAATCTTTTCGATGGCGAGGCAGTTTTCGAGAATGCCACCCCCAAGCCCTCCATACTCTTCAGGAATATATAGACCGAAAAGGTCGGCCTGCGCGCATATCTTCATGATTTCCCATGGGAATTCCTCTTGTTCGTCCAGTTGCGCCCGGACCGGCCTGATTTTCTCACGCGCGATCTGGCCCGCCAGTTCCTGGATCATGACCTGTTCTTCAGTCAAGAAATAATCCACGATGGTGCTCCTTTCCTCCGGCCCATGGCCACGGGGGCAAAAGCATGGGAGTGAAGCCGTGATTGGTTCTATCGATGGGCAAATCCCCACTTGTCTTTGAGTTGGTCGATCATCAGCAGGGTATTCCGGTGCCTCAACTCGGTCAGTGCCCCATCCTCCTCGACGATCCCCGCAAGACGTTCGAACACCCTTGCTTCCTGCAGCCGGCAGGCCAGCCGGATGGCGTTGGCAATGGCTGTTGCCCGGGATCGTCCGTGCGCCGCCACCACCGTCTTGCGGATTCCGAGCAGGGGCGCGCCACCCACGAATTCGTAATGATAGTCCCTCCGAAAACGTTCCAGAATCCGTCCCGCCCCTCCGGAGAAGTCCCGGCCGTCGTGATTCGCCAGGGATTCCAGGAAACGGCAGACGGTTTCGGAAAACCCCTCGTACATCTTCAGCAGCACGTTTCCGACGAAACCGTCGCATATCACCGCATCGACCTTTCCGGCAAAGAGGTCGTTGGGTTCCACGTTGCCCGTGAATTCGAGACTGCATCGCCTCAAGAGAGCGAAGGCGCGCTGGACCGCCCTGTTGCCCTTGGCCGGTTCATGCCCGATGTTCAACAGCCCGATGCGCGGGCGGTTCAAGCCCTCCTCGATCTTCAGATAGCAATGCGCGAGCACGGCCGACTGGGCCAGATGAATGGCAGTGGCTTCCGCGTGGGCTCCCGCATCGAGCAACAACAGTTTTCCGGAGGGGGTGGGCAAAGGCACCGCCATGGCAGGACGCCTGAGTCCAGGGATCAATCCCACCAGGTGCCTTGCCGCCGAGACGACGGCCGAACTGTTTCCGGCGCTCACGACGGCATCAACTTCGTTCTCGGCCAGGAGGCGCATGGCTATGGTCAAGGACGCGTTTCGTTTCCTGCGAAGGGCCATGGGACCGGCCTCTCCCATGCCAATGACCTGCGGGGCGTGAACCACTTTCAATGAGGTGCTGTCACCGGAGTGAGCCAAAAGACTGGAGAGTCGTGCTTCGTTGCCGATCACGAGGATATCGGCGGAGCATTGCGGTCCGGCCAGGAGGGCCCCTTCAATGAGCGCTTCGGGGGCATGATCCCCGCCCATGGCATCCACCGCAATCTTCATAAACCAGACCTTCCGACCACGGACCGCTCTGCCTATTCTTCCTCAAATTCCAGTACCGCTCGATCCCGGTAGTAGCCGCAGGCCGGGCAAACCCGGTGAGGCAGGCGCATTTCGTTGCACTGCGGGCACTTGGCCAGGGCAGGACCGCTCAGTGCCAGATGGGCACGCCTTTTGTCGCGTCTGCCTTTGGATGTTTTTCTCTTAGGTACTCCCATTTCGATTCTCCTTGGAAACTTCGTCCGATCCGCAATCCCGCGTGAGCTTCACATGCGTGAAGGTGCGGCGGTTGTTTGACGTCCCCCCTCCGGGCTCCCGGATGTCTCCGCAATCCGGTGAAAGGATGCAAAGAATCCCGCTGGTGCGGGATTCCGATGCTCCTTTCGAGCGAGGAGGACTGATACGAAAGACCCGCAACGGCGCGGGCCGGTTGTTTCGATTGTCTTTCGCCCCTATTCTTCCCTTCAGCCCGGCAGCCGCGATTTGATGGCCTCGAGCCGGGAGAATGCCGAAGGTTCCTTCTCCATCGCGCAGCGGCATTCCTCATCATTCAGATTGACCCCGCACCGGGGGCAGATGCCGCGGCAGTCCTCGGAACAAAGCACCTTAAACGGCAACGCCAGGAAGACCTGTTCGGCTACCAGTTGGTCGATCTCGATGATTTGACCGTCGAAGAATTCGAAGTCGAGCTCTTCGCCTTCCAGCTCGAGATCCTCCTCCTGAGGAGCCTTTTCTTCCTCGAGGAGAAAGACGTCCACGGTTTCATCCATGGGCCACTGGAAAGGTTTGAGGCAGCGATGGCAAGCCAGCCGCAAGACCCCCCTGATGGTCCCCGTGATGCGGATGTGGTCGATTCTTTTCTGAATTTCAAGGTCCACATTGACCGGCCGCACCAACTCGATCTCGAAAGGATCCTCCGGAGGCAGGAACTGGCGCAGGTGGTCTTCATCCCAGTGGAAATGAAGAAACCTCCCCGATTCCGGTATTTCATCGACTCGAATCCGCATGCCGCTTCCCTTCAGGATGTCGAAACAATTTAGTATACAGATCCGTGTCAAGTTGTCAATCAATTTGACAGGTCATCACCCCGAAGAAGCCGACGCCCATTACATGGGCCGAGCCACCTTGCTCACCAGTTCCTCCCCGACGGCGGAAAAAACCTTGCGCCATCCCCCGATCGAGATCCCACCGTGACCGAGGGAAACGCTCTGCTTCGATTCGGCCGACGCGATCACCCGGTCGCCCTCCTTGAGCTCGCATTTGGCCACGAGCACGGTGTTTCCCCAATAGGGCACCAGCATTCCTCTTGCAACGGCGCTTCCCTTTCTGTATTTCACCACCTGTGCTTCGATGGTGAGCGGAGGGTTGGGGGAATCCGGAGTCCAGAACATGCCCCGCTTCTTCAAGGCATCGTCGAGGCCGCTCCAGAGCAACCCGATCACGTCCACGTCAAAGAGTTCCCCCGTGCTGTTGGAAACGTCGACCACCCTGATCTTGGTCGGAGAATTCGGGGGAGGCCCGGTTGCGGTCGATGCCGCCGGTTCCTTGGACGAGCCGCACGCACACAGAGAAAGCAGTACCAGACAACATGCCAGAACACGGATGACGCTTTTCATGCTTCCATTCCCTTCAGCCGGATGGTTCAGCAGAGTTCTGAAATCCCAATTCCATTCAGTCTGCCCGATGCAGGCAGGCCGTCCTTTCCGTCAGGCGTTGCGACATACTGCCAGATGAGTGCCGAATGAGCAAGATTTCTGTTGCGCGGCGACCGGTTTTTCAAATGATTCCGCGAAGCGCCGAGCGGTCTGGAGCTTTGCGCGGCAGCGCGTGATTGAGTTTAGCCCGGTCCTGTGTTAAGCATTATTGCCCGGTTTTCGGCTGCAAGCCGAAATTTGGCGGTGCATACGGCAGGATGGAACGAAACGTCCGGAGCGCAAGGTGTTTCCCCCCTCCTGCAAATCCGTTTCATACCGAGGTGCGTTCAAGATTACACAACACCAGCATGGCGGGAGGGGACGCGGGCGGGGATAAACCCTGCCTCTACGGACCGACAGGCCGGTCAGACGTAGCAAGGGGGAGGGCTTTATGCCCTCCCGCCCAATGCACTCCTCTTGAACGCAACATTGTATCCATTCAAGCGGCAATCGGCATATTTCAAGGAGAACATGGTTTATGGAGCCCGTAATCACTCGATTCCCGCCAAGCCCGACCGGGGATCTGCATATCGGAGGGGCGAGGACGGCCTTGTTCAACTGGCTTTTCGCCCGCCGGCACGGCGGCAGATTCATCCTTCGCATTGAAGACACCGATCTCGTCCGGTCGACGGAATCGTCCATCAAGGCCATTCTCGACGCCATGGAATGGCTCTCCCTGGACTGGGACGAGGGACCTTACTATCAAACGAAGCGGCTCGATGTCTACAAGGATTACCTTCAAAGAATGGTCGACGGCGGTGCCGCCTACTATTGCGACTGCGCGCCCGACGATCTCGAACGACGGCGCAAGAATGCCATGGCCGAGGGGCGAAAGCCCAAGTACGACGGCAGGTGCCGGGATCGCGGGCTCGGTCCCGGGCCGGACAGAGTGCTCCGGTTCCGGTGTCCGGATTCGGGCACGACGGTGCTCAACGATATCATCAAGGGACCGATTTTTTTCGAGAACGCCGAGCTAGACGACCTCGTCCTCCAGCGCAGCGACGGCATGCCCACCTACAACTTCGCGGTGGTGGTGGATGACGTCACCATGAACATCACTCACGTCATTCGCGGGGACGACCATGTGAACAACACCCCGCGCCAGATCCTCATCTACCAGGCTCTCGGTGCCAAGCTGCCGTATTTCGCGCATGTTCCCATGATCCTGGGCGAGGATCGGGCGCGCCTGTCCAAGCGCCACGGGGCCACTTCGGTCATGGCCTACCGGGACATGGGGATTCTTCCGGAAGCGCTGATCAACTACCTGGTCCGACTCGGCTGGTCTCACGGAGACCAGGAGATCTTCACCCGGCGGGAACTGATCGAAACCTTCAGCCTGGAAAACGTCGGCAAATCCGCCAGCGTGTTCAACCCGGAGAAGTTCCTGTGGCTGAACGCCCACTACCTGAGGGAAAGGAGCCCGGAGGCGCTGGTTCCCCTGTTGCAGCCGTTCCTTGACGCGAAGGGTTATCCTGCCCGGTCGCCCGAATACCTGGCCCGCGCGATTCCGACGCTGCAACCCAGAGTGCGGACGCTGGTCGAGATGGCGGAGCAGATGCGGTTCTACTTGGTGGATGAAGTGGAATACGATCCGGAGGCGGCGCGAAAATTCCTGGTTCCCGCCATGCGCGAACCCTTCAATCGGCTTCTTGCGGAGCTGGCCGCACTGGACGGGTTTTCCCACGAGCGCCTGGAAGCGGTTTTTCAGCAGATCGTGTCGGAACTGGGACTGAAGCTGGGAAAGGTCGCGCAGCCCGTTCGAGTGGCCTTGACGGGAGGGACGGTGAGCCCCGGCCTTTTCGAGATCATCGACGTCCTGGGCAAGGACGCGGTGCTCAAGCGTCTGAACAACGCATTGCGGTTCATCGACCGCCAGGCAGGCTGACTCCGGGGCGCCGAGCCGCAGTATCGATGCCGGGAAGCCGCGGGGGCGGGTGTGTGAATCACGGGAGGCAGGGTTTCCTCCCCCCCCCCGCCCGGCGCGCGGGCGTCAGAGCTGATCTTGTATTATTGACCGAACTTTGTCCCTTCCCGCCCCGCCGGAGCGTGGCCGTCAGTGAATGGAGCTGTCCGGGGCCAGTTTGTGCCAGAGAAGAAAGGACGCGTCCTTGACGGCTTCGAGCATGAGGCGTATGGAACGGGCAAGGTCCGCCCGGCCGCTTCCCCTGGTGATCTGGTAGTTGACGATCTTGGCCTGGTACCTCTCCGACACGCCGTTCAGAGTCTTCATTCCCCGGGCGTCCTTGGAAAGATCGATGCCGTGGGAAAACAGGAAGTTGAAGACCTCTCCCCCATCCGTCACAAGGTATAGATCCTCCCGCTCGCCGACCGTTCGCACAAAGATCTCGATGCGTTCATTGTTGGGCAGGCGCCAGTCCGTGGCGATCAGAAAACCGGTGCCCGTGGAAGTGACCTCCCACTCGGACGTCATTGCCTGCTCCATCAGTTGCTCCAGTTCCTTTGCATTCATGCTCCGGCCACCTCCGGAAAGATTGTCCGCGGACAGCAACACCGTTCTCTGAAATGACCTGAAAGCTCGACGTCGGTCGAGCTCCCGGGAAATTCACGGAAGTTCGATCCACACTTCATACATGAAATCGCGAACTGGATCAACTGACTCCATCGGGTCAGGCCGCTTCTTTTCCAGCGATCTGCACATGCCCTCCACCCGCCTCACCGGGCCGGTTCATGAGATCGTGCATCCCTCACGCCGGCGCGCCCCCCCCCGGCGCAAAGGGATTTTCAGGCCCTCCAAATATCTTTCACAGGTCATAACTCAGCATAACGAAAACTCTTGAAGATAAAGCCTATTTCGGATATTCTGCCTTCATTGGGTTTCACGCAAAATCACCCTATTTCACCCCAAAAGGTGGTACAGATGAGATGGATCAAGACGCAGTTCCCTGGGGTACGGTATAGAGAGCATCCAACCAGAAAACACGGCATCCGCAAAGACCGGTATTTCGCCCTTCACTACAAGGTCAACGGTAGAGTGGTGGATGAGGAGGTAGGCGGGCATCCGAGGGCGTGACGGCAGAGAGCGCATACAAGCAACGCCTGGAGATCAAGGACAACAAGGAGAGAGGCACCGGACCCGTGACTTTGAGGGAGCAACGGGCCGACAATGAGGCTGCCCGAAATGCGGAGGCGGCACAGCGAAAAGCCAAGGCTCAGGCAGAGAAGACCCTTTCCGAATACTGGAAGGAAACCTATTTCCCCACTGCTCAAAGGTCGAAGAAGCAGTGTTCCTGGAGCAAGGAAGAGCAGCACTTCACAGGCTGGATTTCCTCGCTTCTCGGAAAGATGCCGCTCAAGTCCATCGGTCTCAAGCAATGGGACGAATTGGTAAAGGTGCTTTCGACGGCGGGGCTGTCACCGAGAACGAAGGAATACATCACCGGAACTTTGCGGCGAGTCTTGCGGCACGCTTACGACCGGCGCATGGTGTCCGACCCCCCGCCAACCGGGAAGCGGATAGGCGTCGCCGGACCAGGGAACAACCGACGCTTGCGTGTGATTTCCCGCGAAGAGGAAGCGGCTATTTTGTAGCAGTTGGCGTGCAAGGACATTCACGCATGGAGAGTCACACGATTTGCATGCCTGACCGGCTGCAGGGCTTCGGAGGCGTTCAATTTGACCTGGGGGGAGCATCGACCACGCACGCGGATGCATCGTCTTCGCAGACACCAAAAACCGCGACACCCGGACCATTTCGATAACCCAACATTTGCAGGAGCTTTTCGACTCCAGCCCCGCCGGACCCGCCAATGCACCCGTGTTCGTCAAGGAAGACGGCTCCATGTATCGGCAAGCCCCTTATTCGTTCGAGGCCGCTGTGGATGACCTGAAGTTGAACGAAGGCCGGGGCAAGCGCGACCGGCTCGTCTTTCATTCGATTCGCCACAGCGTGGCAACCCGCCTCGCTCAACGCCTGGGGCCGCGTGACCTGATGGACGTCATGGGCTGGCGAACCGTGCAGATGGCGATGCGATACGTTCACGGCAACGAAGCCGCAAAGGCCAAAGCCCTTGCCACGCTTGGGACGGCCCCCGAAGAAGGAAAAGTGCTGCCGTTCAGGACAGCTGAAGAGGCATGAGCAGCTTCCGGGGATAGGCTCCGTCTGATCAACGGAGCCGACAAGTCCGGTATCCTGGCCGGGTTTCCCCTGGAGAACCACCAGGGAGCACTTACAGGAGGCGCATGATGGCTCAAAACAGCCCCAAGCGATGGTTCACATGGGGAGAATTGCTGGAGCGGTGGAGACTTGAGCCCGCTCAACTATCTCTTTGCATGCAGGTGGGTCTTCAACCTTATCTGTTCAAAGATAGCGAACCAGCCCCGCTGCTCGTTGTCGACCCGGAAGGCATTACTGATGACCAGCAAGAATCTGCACTCCTTCAGCTCATGTCCCTTGGAAACAGGCGGCACGAAACTACCCCGCCCCGCCGTTTCGCCGGAAGTCGTGTCCAGCTGATTCCCTCTCCATGATTTCACGCAATGAGTTATCGCGGTGTCAGTTCCGATCAAGCGGACCATCTTGCGTTGATCGCAGAACATATGGGATGCTGGTTCATCGCCGCCGACGTCTACGCCTTCGAGGAGGAATATGGCCTGGGCACAGGGTCGTCCCCCCCACGAGAAGATGATGGGAGGTGCGGCAAGAGAATATCGGGGGAACCTCCCATGCTTCCGCGAGTATCGTCCCGGGGAGAGGGTGGACCCAAGACAGCAGCAAGCGATACCTGCTCCGAAAACAAAGACACCATTGATCCCACGTTTGACCAAGAGGCGGCAAGAGCGTATGCGGACCAAGTCACGGCACAATGGACCGACGGAGACCCATCGGAAAGCCGACTCAGTATTGGGGAGATTTGGCAGAGATTGCTGTTTGACCCTTTTTATGGACGGTCGGGCACCGGAAATGTGACAGCCATCAACAATGACATTAAAGCAAGGATCCTATCCGGGATAAACCCGGTGCCGCAGTGGATGAGAGATTGCCCTCAGCAAGAATTCGTGCATTTGTTGGTTGCTCGATGGGGTTTGCATGTTTACAAGCCTGACGAAGAGGAGCCCTTTCGGTGGCGGAAGGGCCGGAATGCCTATCGGGACAATTGGCTGGAACTCGAAGACTGCGAGATCAAGCGCGATGAGTTCAAGCGTTTGTTGACTAACCATGGATTGCCGCTACCTCGATTTTGGTTCCCGGAAGAATTTGGAGACCGTCGAGAACAGGAATTGGAGGCAAAGCCGGCTGAATGGATCACCGGAGCCAAACTTGTCAAACAGCATAAGACAGGCAATCTTTACAAGCTTGTTGTTTCCGGCAAAGTAATTCCTTGGATCGAAGTCCCCCCGCTATGGGCGAGCTACGAAGTAAATTCTCCTGTACGGCGCGAAAGACACAGGCGGCTCCTGCCTTCCTACGAGGCCGACAAGAAAGCCCAAGAAATCAACAGTCTCGCGTTTGGGATTCAAAGCTCGGAAAGATGGCTTGCCCAAAGCAACGAAGAGCATTATGCCGTTATCAAAGCAGATAGCGCCCGTAAGGGGAAGGAGCCCGAATCTTATGACTCTTTCAAGGAGTACTTGAGCGCGGTGCGCCGCGAGTACGACGAAAAGCTTCCGGCAATGAGAGCCGACCTCGACAGGTTGGTGAAGGAACTTGACCCGGCAACGGTTTGGAAAACGGAATTCGCGCGGCTCTATCCTGGCGGCGTGCCTACAGGCGTGGAAGAAGACTGGCTGGAAAAATTCAAGGCCGCATCCTACGAAGACGAAGGCACGATTGACCCATCGTGTGACCAAAACGCGGCAAAAGAATATGCCGCCCGGGACGCAGAACAATGGGCCGACGGAGACCCATCGGAAAGACAACTCAGCAACCCGGCGAAAGTGGTTATGCCAAGAAAACACCGCATTGAGGTGGCGGCGAAGCTCGGCGCACACGCGATCTTCGATCAGGCGCAAACATCATTCGGGAACGCCAGGTGAGCATCATCAGCGCGGCCATGAAGCGGGTTGCCAAGGAGATGGGGATCCCGGCCGTCATCCTGAGCCAGCTCAACCGGGATCTCGAAAAGGCAAACCGGGAACCCAGGCTGAGCGATCTGCGTGAGTCCGGCTCCCTGGAGCAAGATGCCGACTTGGTCATCTTTCTCCACGCCGAGAAAAAGGAAGATCCCGTAAGGCAGATCATCATTGCCAAGAACCGGAACGGGCCATGCGGGAGTTTCAAATGCAGCTTCACACCTCAGAGTGCGAGTTTTCAACAATGGGGGCGTGAATGCTGAAACTGATCATCGACACCCGAGAGCAAACGCCCTACGCCTTCACGGGCTACGACGCGGAAATCGAGCGGGGGGCCCTGGACGCCGGCGACTACAGCCTTGAGGGATTCGAAGACAAGATAGCCGTCGAGAGGAAGTCCCTGGACGATTTCATAACCTGCCTTTCCCATGGCCGGGAGCGCTTCGAAAGGGAACTCCGCCGGGCGCGGGGGCTCGATTACTTCGCTGTGATCATCGAGGCCCCGTTCTCGGACATCATGGCCGGACGGTATCGTTCGCGGATGACGGTCAACGCCGTGGTGGAGACTATCGCAGCCTTTTCGACTCGATACCGAACGCCCATCTTTTTCTGCGGCACCCGCGCGGGCGGGGAGCGCATGACGTACAGCCTACTTGCTAAATACGCCCACAACCTGCTTCGCGGGGTGAAGGCGCTGCAGAAGGCGCACAAGGAAAGGAAAATCCATGAGAACCTATCACTTGCTGAATGACGGCGTGCCCGCCGGCCGCCTGCTGATCGATGACTCCGGCACCGGCTACATGGTGCTGGACTGCTTGCCGAAACCGCTGACTGTGGTCCCGAAGGCACCGGGCGAAAGATGGACCGCCGTTGAGAAGCTGAGCCGCGAATGCAACCGCACCCAAGCGGACCTGGAGCGTGTTGATCGGGAGCTTGGCCGATTCTTTGCCGAAGAATTGACGAGCGGCACCCCCGCGGAAGAGGTTGCACACCTGAGACAGCGCCGGGCTTCTCTTCGCTCTCATGCGGAAGACACACGGCTGACTCTGGTTCATCTGCGCCGGGAGCGCCGTCGTTTGAGGCGGGCAACCCTGCAGCCAGCCTGCAGCAACACAAGGGAAAAGCGATGAGAGAACCGGGCGGCCGATTGAAGCCGGGAACCTCCGGCAACCCAAGGGGACGAGAGGCAGGATCCCGGAACAAAGCGACCGAAGCGGCACGGAAACTGCTCGAAGACGACAACGCTGCATTCTCAAGAGGCAAACTGCAGCCATGAAGAAGTTCAAAGAGACCAGGGCGACCTTCGAGGCATGCCCGAGCAATATCCTGAAGGTGGAGCTTCTTAGCGGTGCTCAGCGCGCCGGCATGTGCGATGACCAGGAGCGCATACTTCAAGTCAATTGAACAGAAAGGAGCGACTCTGCAATGAACGATCTCGCAAAAAGGCACGAAAAGTCACGAATTTTGGAGCTCATGCCGGAACAGCAACAAGCCGTGCCTCTGGTTCTGGACGGACTACCGGACCGTGTGGTGGCAGAACGGGTAGGTCGTAGTCGTGAATGCGTGGCTAGATGGCGCTTGAGCAATCCCGCCTTTATCGCCGCCCTCAATACGGCTCGAGGCGAACTGTGGGACAGCTCGCGGGCGAAGCTCGTTTCCCTTGTTTCAAAAGCAGTTGATTGTATTGAGCGTTCACTGGATGGAGGCGACGCCAAGACCGCACTGGCACTGCTCAAAATGGTGAATATGGAGGCAGAGCCTGACGAGGATGAGTTTGAGACTGATCCGGAAGAGATCCTTTTCAATGAGTGCTGGGCGGCGGCAAAGGTGGAGTATCGGAAGCAGCGGCGGCACCGAATCGCAGCGGAGCATAGTGGAAATGATCCTGAGGACCCCTTGCTTCAATTGTTTTTGAAGGCCATAGGGAAGGATGATCCTGATCTGGCAATATTTGTTGCGGCCGTCAAGAAGTTCAGGGATCAAATGCCGAATGCAGTGCCCGTATCCCAGAAAGAAAAGGAGGCCGAATAAAATGGGCGGACCGACTTACGATCTCATCGTTTCGCAGTTCGAGCAGTGCCGCAGGTACGCCGACGACGTGTTCAAGCAGCTGACCGACATCAACGGCTACCTGTGGAAGCTCTCCAACGCGGCAACCGGGGAGATGCAGGAACTCGACATGTCCTGGATCGAATATGACTGGCCGGAGCCCGACATCGGCCTGATCCCGTTCGATTTGCGGCCCGCGCCTCCCGGCGATGACGATATCCGCATCGACGACGTGGCGGTCCCGGAACTGCCGTCCCTGCGCGAAATCGAGCTTCCAGCCTTTCCGAAGCTGCCGACGCCGGACATTCCCGCCTGGGGCTTCTACGAGGAAATTTACACGTCGGAGGTGCTCGACCGGCTCAAGGGGCGGTTGCTCGAACTGTCCAAATCGGGGTCCCTTGGCATTCCGGAGGAAACGGCCGACGCCGTTTTCAGCCAGGCGAAGCGACGGAACGAAATCGGGGACGCAAAACTCTACGAGGAAGCCCTGAACTTTTGGGCAGCCCGGGGCTTCATCCTGCCCCCGATGATGCTCGCCGCCCGCCTCGAGGATATCCGCATCGAAATCGAGCGCCGCAAAGGACGGCGCGAGCATCTGCGCCCAGCTGGTCGCCTCCGCCCTGAGCGCCATCCACGCCAGCGCCTCCGGCGGGTACTCCACCAGCGAGAATTACGACCAGACCAAGAGCGATCCGACGTACCATTACGAGAAAAGATGGGAGTACACCGAGAAGGGCGGGAAATGATCAGGGAGGCCCCCCCCCCGAAATGGCGACCACGACCGCTCACGGCTGCTCATATGTCGGACGCCGTGAGCGGATTCCCTTCGGGGCAGCGAGGTATGCTTATGACGAGGATACCGAAAGATGCGGAGGCTATCAGGAAAGCGGCCGTGGAATACTGGGCGCAGACCAGGAATCCGGGCACGAAGAGGAGTGCCGTCGTCTGTGCCGAGCAGGCCGAGTGGTTGACCGGCTGGAAAGCAATAGGCCTCCACCTTGGGGTAACGGAATCCACTGCGCGCGCGTGGGCGCGCACTTGTGGCATGCCTGTGAGAAAAATCGGACCGGGTCCCTCTCGGCCTGTCACGGCATCAAAAAGCGAGCTCGATGCTTGGCGAAGGAATTTGCCGCGCCACGTTGGAGCCGCGGAGAAGGAAGGCGGCGGGCCATGATCCGCCAATATTCAATGCGATTTATGGCCTTCCAACGGCGGATTTGGTTGCCAAAATCATACCACAAGAGGGTCGGTTTCCGAACCGCCCCGAGGTGAATGGACCCACGGGGGATAGTGTTGCTCCGGGAGAGGAGCGCGCGTCCCTCTCCGAAGCCCGGGTTTCTCCCCTCCAGTTTCCGTCGTCCATCCGAAAATGCTCCCCGGTCGGAGGCCGCCAAGCGCTCTGGAGGCCGGAGCAACACTTGTGAACCGTAGCGAGCGATGCACCCTCTGAAGTGCTTGCGCACTTTCAGAAGTCCCCCTCAGTACGTCCGAAAACGTTCCACGGTTACTCAAGAAAACCAAAGTGCCGGATGTCGCTCAAACCACCGCCTCTGAGTACGAGAAAAGGCCACGGCGAGCAGTGCTCCTTTCGGCGTGCCTTCGCACTCCGAAAGGCCCCCCTCTGAACGTCCGGAAACGCTCCGTGGCCCCACAAAGACAATATACAATATTTTCGCTGAGCCATCAATGATCTTACTGAAAAGCCGCTAGGTGGTCCTTCTGTTGTCCTCACACAAAAAAAAGCACCACCCTGCATGAGATCGCCGATCCTGGGCCATCCTGAGGCGTTGTGGATGCAGGATGAAAGGCGCCGGCATTCGCCTGAACCTCCACCGTCGGGCATCTGGACGAATCGCGGCGGGCAACCATCGGCCGCAGGCGCCGCCCAAGATCATTTGCAGAGGAATCGCTGTGGCAGGTATGTCCGCTCCTCGTCAGCGGAGTCATCGGGTCGCTTATTCCTGGCTGGCTTCAGAACAGGTTTTGGTTCTGTTCAATGAAAGCGTTTAGGTACCTTCGCGTCTCCGCCGTGACACGCCTCCTGCAAAAGTCATCGCAGGAGGAACCCAGGGCCTCGTCACCTCGCTCGGGAACTCAGTGGTAGAACTTTCCTTTTAGTACCATTTAGTACCATGATCCCGTCATTCAGAAACTGGGCAAGCAAGGCCCTACCCATGTCGTTCTGCACGACGCGCCGATGGTCAATCTCGTCTTTGACCCGTGCGAGAGATCCCTTGCTGTGCGATTGCAGGCTCGTCACGGTCCGGCGCAGGCGGCGATACGCTTCGTGCATGTGTGGGCTTTCGGCCTCGGCGGCGAGAGACTCCACCGCGTATTCGATCCACGGGTAGGCACGGCCGTCAGGCCAGAATACGGTGAGCGAGCCACGTACCAGCGGTTTACGGGACACCGCCGAGCCGCACTCGTTTGCCTCGAGAATGACTGCCTCGGGCCCCGCATCTCTTGAACGAGCACCGCGAACAACCAATCCGGACGAGTGAATCTGCAAGCGTCTGCATCGGATCTGGACAGAAGGGCCTATCTCGAAATCGTCAATATTTCCTCCAAGGGATACACTGCCACTCGTAACTACGGATGCTTCCTTCAACTGACGTCCGAACTCAATCACTCCTATATTGTCAACGATCGAAAAACTTCAGATTTCGACCCGCTCTTGGTCGGGCCGTGACAGAAATCAACACCGTTATCCTCAACAAGAAGCTTACCCCTCAAACCGACCACGAAGAAGAACTTGTCCGACATGCCCTTCTCGATGCACGCAAACGTTTTGATGAAGCGCTTGCACCGTTCAGGAACTTCCAGAAGATCATGGACGGCGCGAACATCGAGGGCACGGACTATCTGCCTTGCGCCATGGGCAAGTTGCCTGAGGGGCTTCTTCGTTTCTGTGATTGAGCAAGCGAGGAAGCAGCAAAGAGAAGCAGCAAAGAGAGACAACCGGCCAGTAGCCCCGCCACAAACCCGGATGGTTCGTCACGCGGACTGTCCGGGCCACCCACCGAGTCTCGACATCTCATTGGGAACCATGTCATGTTCCGGAGGACCGTCAGGCGAAGCAAGAACAGCAGGGCGGCGTCCAAAGAGCATGTCGACGATCAGGGGGTCGGGGCGGGTTTTCTATACATCTTCACGCAAAAGGCATATTTGTCCGGCCGGAATATGCTGGAATAATATTCGACGACCCTGTTTTCGGGGTCGACCGTGACCCTTTCTGCAGCCAGAATGGGAGACTTGGGCGAGATCCTCAGCACCTTGGCGTCCTCTTTGGACGGCAGGGCTGCAATGATCTTCTGTTCCGCCCTGTGCAGAATGATTCCCTGCGCTTCCAGGACCTTGTAGATGGTCACCATGTTGAGGTCGTAACTGGCGATCTTGAGGCCGATCTCGACGGGATAGTGCGTCCGTTCTATTGCAACCGGTTCATTATGGGCAAAGCGCAAGCGCTCGATCAAATAGTACTCGTCCGCTCCCAGGATCGTGCAAATCTTGGGGTTTCGCGCTCTTCCGTGGTGCAGGAGCCTTATGCCGGGCGTCAGGCCCATGTCCTCAACGGTCTCGGTAAAGCTCTTGATCGTTCCGAGCCATTCGACCACGGTGCATGAATTTACGAAGGTGCCTTTCCCGTGGATCTTTTGCAACAGCCCCTCCCGCACCAGTGCCGAAACGGCCTCTCGAACCGTCGTGCGGCTCACGGAAAACGATTCCATCAGTTCCCTTTCGCTGGGAATCTTGACGGGATATTCGCCTCTGCCGATTTCCGCCTTCAGCCATTCCTTGAGCTGAAAGTGGAGGGGAACGGGACTGGTCGTATCCAGTGCCATAGGGACCTCTAGTTCCGTTTGGGGTAACAATCCATCTCAGTCATACCTACCACTTATTTATTCGCATCTTCTCGCCTTGTCAATGATTTTATTAGATGATGCAGGACTGGACTTCTTCTCTGCAGCGGATGGACGGGCTCCAGAGGTCGTGGATCAAAAAACGCTTGACAGGAAAAACGGGTTTCTATAAAGTTATGATGTCATGACATCATGATGAGTTGTCACATGTTCTCGACCGGATAGCGTTTAAGTTTCCGCTGCAACCGTATTCTTTCTTGACCAAGTTGGAGCTACAAGCGGCCTTGAACCCGATCAGCGCTAGGAGAACATCATGAGTGGATCCGCCAAGCATCAAGAGGCCAACCTGCTGTCTCGCCTGGACAGGATACCCATCACCAAGACCATTGTTCAATTCATTGCCCTGCTCGCATCCGTCTGGATAATCGAAGCCTTTGACATCGGGATCGTGGGCCAGGTCGTACTGGTTCTCAAGAAGATATGGAATCTCAGCCCCGGCGACGTTGGGCTGCTCGGCACCTCGTCTACGGTAGGCATAGTGATCGGGCTCTATTTTGCCGGCCCTCTGATCGATAGGTTCGGCCGCAAGAAGGTGCTGATCTGGGGCGTAACGAGCTTCACCCTGTTCACCATGATCGGGGCCGCATTTGCCAATCTCTACTGGATCGTGGCGATGCGCTTCATCGCGGGGCTTGGGGAGGGCGCGGTGTTTCCGCTTCCTTACCTGATGATTTCGGAATTCGTAGGGGCCAGGCGAAGGGGGACGCTGGTGAGCACCGCCAATGCCGTGCTGTGCGCGGCATACGTGCTGCCGAGCATCGTGGGAGCATGGGCGCTGGCGCAGTTTCCGATGGAAACGGCCTGGCGGGTCCCTTTCTTCGCCGGCGGCATTCCGATTATAACGGTCATCCTGTTCGGCAAACTGCTTCCCGAATCACCGCGCTGGCTGCTCCAGCGCGGAAGGGTGGATGAAGTTGTGAGTCTGGTCGAAAAACTGGAGTTCGAGGCAAACATTCCACCGGATCGGAGCTACATAAATCGGAATATACTGGATTCACTGACCACTCCCCCAAGTGGGAAGGTCGGAAGCATTTCGACGCTGGTCAAGCCGCCGTACCTTTCCAGGAGCCTCATATCCTGGGGGCTCTACACCGCCACGATCATGTTCTGGTACGTGATGCTCGTGTACGGGGCGACGATGTTTTCGAGCAAGGGATTTGCCTTCGGAAGCGCCGTGATGTTCGCCGGCATCATGACGGTGATAGGGGCGTTCGGCGAGGTCCTCATCGGCCATCTGTCGGACACGTATGGCCGCAAGCCGGTCTATCTCATCTTCAGCGTATTGTCCACGGTCGGATGCATTGTCATGGCCGAGGCGACCGGCATGGCCATACTGGTGATGGGGGCCTGTGTGGCTGCGTTCTTCGGCTTCGGCACCCTGCCGATTGCAAAAATATACATTGCGGAGCAGTACCCGACGCATCTGCGCGGGGCGGGCAGCAGCGTTGGGGAATCTGCTGCCAGGCTGCTCGGTGGAGTTCTGGCGCCTTACTACATTCCTTTCATACTGGCGGAGGGCGGGGTAAACGCGGTGTTTTGGTTTGTGGGCATCGCGTTCATTTTCTTTGTGATCCCCTTTGCCATCTGGGGACGTGAGACCGCAAAGATGAGCGTTGAAGAAACGGGCGCGTTCAAACCCGCTCAAGCGGTTCTCGAACCGAAGCTCCGATCGGAACTGAAATAGAAAGGGGGATGCTCATGAGACTCAAAGACAAAGCGGCCTTGATTACGGGCGGGAACGCCGGGCTTGGAAAAGGCATCGCCCTGATGATGGCGAAGGAAGGGGCCCGGGTCGCCATATGCGGCAGGAAAGAAAATACCATCGAGGCTACGGTAAAGGAACTCGAAGCGCTTGGCGCCGAGGCCCTGGGAGTAAGGGCCGACGTTTCGGTGAGCAAGGACGTCAAGATGCTTTTCGCGGCTGTGGTGAAGCGGTTCGGCACGCTCGACATCCTGGTGAACAACGCCGGTATTTTCCGCTCCCATCCGAAGGGCGTCGAGGACCGGATGAAGCACCTGGACCTGGTCACGACCCCTGTAAAAAAGCACTCTCTCCAGATAACCAGGTACATGAGCGATGAAGAGTGGGAAACGATGATCCAGACCGACCTCAACAGCGTCTTCTACTGCACGCGCGAGGCCCTGAACATCATGGAAGACAAGGGGTGGGGCAGGATAATCAACATCGGCTCCATTTCCGGCATCTCCGGCATCAGTTCTCACAGTCCCAACTACTCGGCCGCAAAGGGAGGGATCGTGGCTTTCACGAGATCGGTGGGGCATGAGGTTGCCGGATCGGGGGTTTGCGTCAACTGCATCTCGCCGGGCTACATCGCCACCGAGCCGTTCGTGGCAGGAATCGAAAGGATGGGCCCCGAAAAAGCCGCACGACTCATGCAGCTTGTCGCCGTGGGGAGGCTGGCAAAGATCGAGGAGATTGCTTCGATGGCCGTTTACCTGGCCACCGAAGAGGCTGCGTACATGGTCGGACAGATGATAAGTCCCAACGGCGGACTGGTAATCTAAAGAAAGGAGGTCCCTATGGCGGACACCTGCTGTGGTGTGCTATCTCCCCAGGAATTGAGGCTGGAGTCCCAGCCCCGGGAGGACCTGAAGAGGGAACGAGTCTATAAGATATTTAGCGGTTTCAGGGATACTTTTCCCATGGCCTGCACGGAAAGGGCCCGGCTCATGACGGAATCCTTCCGCGGGACCGAGGGACAGCCCCTCATATGGAGGTGGGCGAAAGCGCTCTTGCACATCGCCGAAAACATTTCGCTCCATATCGGTGAGCATGAGCTGATCGTAGGCAGGGCAAACGATCGTGAAGGCAGGTACGGGCTGATTTACCCCGAACTGGAAGGCGGGTTCCTGGACAAGGTCATCGACCTCGCCCGGGAGGGGAAGGCCCCCTATACCTTCACCGAAACCGATGAGTACGTGATAATGACGGAGATCCTGCCGTATTGGAAAGGCAGGTCGTTCCACGAAAGCCTTTACTTTGCCCTGCCGGAGGAGACGCGAAGGCTCCTTTTCGATCCGGAAAATATCTTCGTGCAGCGAAACATCGTCACGCAGACGGCCACCTTCAGGAGCTGTCTCCAGTGGGTGCTGGACTACGAAAAGGTCCTGAAAAGGGGGTTCGACGGAATCCGGCGGGAGGCCCGTGAAAGGCTGAACGCGCTCGACCGTCGCGACCCGAGGCAAAACACCGAACTTGCCCCGTTTCTCGAAGCCATGGTGATGGTGTGCGACGCGGTGACGATCTTCTCAGGGAGGTACGCCGCCCTTGCCGCGAAGATGGCGGAAGGAGAGTCCGATCCGGCCAGGAAACGGGAACTCCTCGAAATAGCCGATATCTGTTCCCACGTTCCCGAATTTCCCGCGCGCAATTTCAGGGAAGCCGTGCAATCCCAGTGGATGACACAGGTCTTCTCGCGCCTCGAGCAGAAGACCGGCGCGGTCATCGGCAACGGCAGGATGGACCAGTATCTCTATCCGTATTTCAAGGCGGACAAGGAAAAGGGCAGGATAACGGATGACGAGGCCATCGAGCTGCTCGAATGCCTCTGGTTGAACATGGCGCAATTCATCGATCTGCAGGTATCGCCCACCTTCATTTCGTTCAACGAGGGGCATGCGCACTGGGAAGCGCTCACCATAGGCGGAAAGAACCGTGACGGCAGGGACGCCACAAACGAGCTTTCCTACCTGATCCTGAGGTCGAAACGGGAGTTTCCCCTTAACTACCCGGACCTGGTGGCCCGAATCCATTCGCTGACCCCCGACCGGTTCCTCCACGAAATCTGTGAGACCGTCAAGGAAGGGTCGGGCTTTCCCAAGATGTTAAACGATGAGGAGATCGTGCCCCTCTTTGTTGCCAAGGGGGCACAGCTCAGTGATGCAAACGATTATGCCGGTTCGGGTTGCACGGAAGTCAGGATGCCCAACCGGGATACGTATACCAGCCCCTGTGCCTGGATAAACCTCGCCGCGGCGCTTGAGATGGCCCTGAACGACGGCCGCCTGCAGCGCTTCGGGAATGAGCAGTTCGGGCCGAAGACGGGGGACCCGAGGCAATTCCGGACTTACGAGGACCTCTGGCGCGCCTATGCCGCACAGGAGGAATACCTTCTCGGGCAGGCATTCACACAACAGTACATCGTAGACAAGCTGAGGCCGAAGCATGTCGCCACGCCTCTTTCTTCTGCCCTGCATGAGCTCTGCATGGAACAATGCAAGGACCTGCATTGCGGTGAACTCGAAGACGGGGTGAAACTCGGCTTCTATGACCTGATAGGGTTCGGCACGGTCATCGATTCTCTTGGCGCCCTGAAGAAGCTGGTCTTTGAGGACGGAAAGTTTTCCATGGCCGAGATGATGGATGCCCTGGACAACGATTTCGAAGGCAAAGAGGTGATTCGGCAGCTTTGCCTGCACGCCCCGAAATACGGCAACGGGGACCCCTACGCCGATTCGATCGGGCAGGCGGTGGAAGAAATCGCGGTAAGGTTTTCCAACAACTACCGCACCGCGTTCGAAGGGGAACTGGATGTTCGCTATGTCCCGCTCACGTCCCATATCCCGCTCGGGAAGATCATTTCGGCAACCCCGAATGGGAGGAAGGCGGGCGAGTACCTCTCGGAAGGTTCCTCTGCCTCCCACGGCTGCGATGTAAAGGGCCCCACGGGGGTGCTCCTGTCGAACGCCAACACGAAGAACTTCGCGTACAAGGAACGTGCGGCGAGGCTGCTCAATATCAAGCTGACCCCCGGGACCGTTGCGGGAGAAGAGGGTACCAGGAAGCTGATATCCCTGATCAGGACGTTCTGCGACCTCAAACTGTGGCACATCCAGTTCAACGTGATAAACAGGGGAACGCTGCTCGCCGCCCAGAAGACCCCCGATAAGTACAGGGGGCTGCTGGTGCGCGTGGCCGGGTACAGCGCGTATTTTGTGGACCTTTCCCCCGAACTCCAGAACGAAATCATAGCGAGAACCGAGCATTCGTTCTGATAACCAGCCGGAGGTATGGAATTTTTTCCATGCCTCCGGTCCGGGATTCATCAAATGGGTGCGGGCGAAGACAGAACCGGGATTGTCTTTAACATCCAGCACTTTTCGGTCCATGACGGCCCGGGGATCAGGACGATTGCGTTCCTGAAGGGGTGTCCGCTCCGGTGCAAATGGTGCTGTAATCCGGAGTCGCAGAACCCGAGGCCGGAACTGGCTTTTGATGAGAAAAAATGCATCGGGACGGGTGAATGCGGCCTCTGCCTGCAGTGCCCGAAAAATGCCGTTGCGTCGGGCGAAGCAGGGAAGATACGCGTGCTTCGCGAATTCTGCGATGATTGCGGCGAGTGCGCCGGGAAATGCCCTTCCAGTGCCCTAGAGATGGTTGGCCGGAAGATGAGCGTAAGAGAAGTGCTGGACGTCGTGGAAAAGGATTTCTGCTTCTACGCGAGGTCCGGCGGAGGGCTGACGCTAAGCGGCGGCGAGCCCTTCTTCCAGGCGGAATTTGCGATTGCGCTTCTAAAAAGCGCGAAGTCGGCCGGAATGGATACCGCGGTCGAAACCTGCGGCCACGTTCAATGGAAGGTTCTGAAGGAGGCCCTGCCTTATCTGAACGCGCTGATGTTTGACGTCAAGTGCATCGACTCCGTAAAGCACCAGGATTTTACGGGGATGTCAAACGAGCTGATTTTGGAGAACTTCAGGCGGATCTGTGAACGGTTTCCCGGATTATCCAAGACCGTCCGGACGCCGGTCATTCCGGGCTTTAACGATGACCCTCAAGACATACGGATGATTGCCGACTTCATTCGTCCGTACACGCATGTGAAATTCGAGCTCCTGCCTTATCACCGGTTAGGCGAGCCGAAATATGCATTCGTCGGCAAGGCCTGCCCCCTGGCTGACTTAAAGTCCCCTGATGCAGAGCGGATTCAAAGGTTGAGGGAAATTGCTGAAAATCGCTGATTGTTTAAGCTGGGATTTTTCAAGAAACCTCTCCCGGCAATCGGGAGAAACTGATAACAGCAGGGAAAGTGCGGGATTTTGCGGTGACGGCGCCAATGAGTCAGCTCGATGCCCTGCGAAGGGATTCGCCGCGCCACGTTGGAGCCGCGGAGAAAGAAGGCAGGCTGAGAGTGATCTGTGTGCTGCGAAGGGATCTTCTCACAAAAGGGCCGTGACCACATTCCCCGCCCAAGAAGACTGATAACATGTGGATCTTATTGTTAAATAAAGAATTTGACAAAAGGAGCACAGCCAGAATACAGTGATTCCCGGATAGTTAGAGAACGATCAGGTGCTTGAAGCTCAATAGGGAATCCCGTTAGAATCGGGAGCGGTCCCGCCGCTGTGAACGGGGACGAACTCCAAAGGACCACTGTCTTGCACGCGCGAGATGGGAAGGTTTGGAGAGTAGGACGATCCGTGAGCCAGAAAACCTGCCTGATGCGGTCTGCAGGGCCGGTGCGTGGAAACACCGGATGAGCTGCTGAAGGATCAAGTGAACCAGGGTGCAATCCTTAGGGCGTTTTCGCTCTAGGGATTTTTTTTTTGGGGTTGAAGCCGTGCACCTTTCGTTCCACAGCGAAAGGCTTTTTCCCTCCTCAACCATCCTATAACCCTTTTACGTCCGGGAATCCTCTGGATTCCCGGACGATCAGCGTTCCACAGGGAGGCGTCATGAGACAGGGCATTATCCTGTATGTGCTCGAAGGCAGGGAGGAGATGCCGGAGTGGCCGGATGAAGGAGAACGCGTTGAAGGCATGAAAGGAGACACTGTCCGTATGGCGTTCTCAGAAGACGACGTCCACCACCATTGGTGCAGTCTCATAACACGTGGGATGCGCAGCATCCTCTGCGTGCTTGCGGACTACGATCGCGCAGCTGAAACCATGCTGCCCCGGAGGGTTCTGCGGCTGTGCGGATGATTCGAAATGTGAAATGAAAGCAACGGCTGCATCCCGCAAAGGGACGGTCCTTCACCCTTGTGTTCACCGGTGCGCTGGAGAAGCTTTCTTTGAAAGCGGTTGTCTGGAGATGGCGCGAGGTGAAGGCCGCCGCTCAAGACAGAGCGGCCGCACATGCATGATCGTCGTCCAGGAGACGGCGAGCAGGGTCCAGGTTTGGGGAATGCATCAAGACGGTCACGGTTCGTTTCATCGGGGGGATCTCTTTCGAAGAAAGGATGTGGCGTATGCAATATTCGCTCACAGACACCAGGAAGTACTTTTCGTATTACCACGTGACGCTGATGCTTGGAGAGCTGAAGCGATACATGGGGAGAGTCAACCATTTCCAGGTTATCGAGCTGCCCGCGGAGTTGCGTCATCCGGACATCAGCCATTCGGTTCGCTTCTATGACGGATCCACCCATAGAGAGCTGCTTGGTACAGTGTGCCCGGTTGGAGACGGCGCAATTGTGTTGGATATGGGTCACGGCAAAACCTATCGTTTTGACAAGCAGGCATGTTGAAGGGGATCGATACCAATTCCAGGCACAAGGATGGACAAGACATGGTTCACGGTTCGAGTGAGAACATCCAGGCTGAAGCTGACGTTGAATGCAAAGGACTCTTTCCGGAATTCCCCCCCTCCACTTACGAAGAATGGTATCGGGAAGCCGTTGCCAGCCTCAAAGGAGCCCCTTTCGAGAAAAAGGTCATTACCAAAACTTATGAGGAAATCGACCTCCAGCCCATGTATTGGGCGAAAGACGTGGAGGAGCTCCCACACATGAATTCACTACCGGGTTTCCCGAATTATGTGCGCGGGACAACTCCCGGCGGCTACGTGCTGAAACCTTGGGATATCTGCCAGGAGATCGCGTGCTCAACTCCGGAGGAATTCAACATGGCGGCGTGCCATGATCTGACGCGCGGTCAGAATGCGCTCAAGCTGGTGTTGGATCGCTCCAGCCGGAGGGGAGCCGACCCGGACATGGACGAAGCCGTGCAAGTGGGCCGGGGCGGGCTTTCGCTGGCCACACTGGATGACATGAACACAGCCTTGCGTGGGATCGATCTGCAGACAATCCCTCTGACCATCTACGCGGGAGCGTCTTCGCTCCCCGTGATGGCCATGGTGGTGGCCTATCTTGAACGAGTCGGCTTGCCTGTTTCGTCTCTTCGGGGCTGCATCGGTGCCGATCCGTTGGGGGAACTGGCGCTCGAAGGCTCATTGCCCATCTCCATGAAAACCGCTTATGACTCCATGGCTTGTCTGGCCAGGTGGGCGACCAACCATGCGCCTCAGGTCCAAACGATCCTGGTGCAGGGATGCCCCTATCACGATGCCGGGGGCAGCGCCGTGCAAGAGATCGCATTCGCCGTGGCCACGGGCGTGGAGTATCTCCGCGAAATGGGGAACCGCGAGATCTTGATCGACGATGCCGCTCCGCGGATCCGGTTTGCTTTCTCCCTGGGTTCCAATTTTTTTATGGAAATAGCGAAACTGCGAGCCGCAAGGCTGCTGTGGACGCAGGTTGTCGAAGCCTTTGGTGGAGATTCCGACGCTCGAAAAATGACGATTCACGCCCGCACTTCCGCCTATACCAAGACCGTCACCGATCCTTATGTGAACATGCTGAGAAACACCACGGAGGCCTTCTCCGGAGCGATGGGCGGAATGGACAGTCTGCACGTGTGTCCCTTCGATGAAGCCATCCGCCCTGCCGATGAATTTTCCAGGCGTGTTTCCAGAAATCTGCAGATCATCCTGCAGCAGGAAGCGCATCTGATACACCCCATCGACGCACCCGGAGGGTCCTGGTGCATCGAAAAGCTCACGGATACGGTTGCCGGGAAGGCATGGAGCCTTTTTCAAACCATTGAGACCAAGGGCGGCATGGCCCAATTCCTGCTCGACGCGGGTCCTCAAACGGCCGTTTCCACCACTGCCGCCAGGAGGGCAAGAAATCTGGACACTCGAAGAGACGTTCTTGTGGGAACCAACATGTATCCCAACCTGAAGGAGGTCCGTTTGCAGGCTCCGCCCGTGGATTACGACGCATTGAAGAAAACCCGCGGTACCTATCTTCAGGCCCATCGCCTCAACACGGACCTCTTCCTTTTCCATCACAAACTGGGAGAATTCGGCATCGGATTTCAAAATCGATCGCAGGACATCATCCAACAGGGGAAAGAGGCGGTTTGCGCAGGGGCGACCCTGGGCGATCTGTGGGCTGTCCTGGGCAGTGTCGAAGAACAGGGACCTTCCGTCCGGCCGTTGCGCATTCATCGTGCATCCGAACGGTTTGAATCCCTGAGAAGCCGTGCGGAGACGATCCTGGCTCGAAAGGGCGCGAGACCGAGAGTCTTTCTGGCATCCGTCGGTTCACTCGCATCGATCAAACCCAGGGCCGATTTCTCCAGGGCGTTTTTCGAGGTGGGAGGCTTCGAGGTATTGGGAGACGGCACCTATGAAAACGAGCAAGAGGCGGTTGAGGCAGTATTGGCTTCCGGCAGCCGCATTGCAGTCATCTGTTCGACGGACCAGGCGTATCCGGAGCTGATTCCCGGGCTGACCGGCGCCCTCAAGCGATCGGCACCGGAAATCACGGTGCTGGTAGCCGGCAAGCCGGGGGCGGAACAGGAGAAAATCTACCGGGAAGCGGGAGTCGACGATTTTTTCCATATCGGAGTCAATTGCCACGACTTGCTGTATGCCCTTCAGGAGAGGAGTTGATCCATGAAGATGACTCATTCCCCCAATTTTTCGGAAATTGCGTACAGTCCAGTCCGCCCTGAAGCCAACTTCCAGGAATGGGAAAAGAAATTCAGGGAGGCGGCGAGCGACAGAGCCGATACCGAATGGATGACCAACGAACAGATTCCAGTCCGCCCTCTTTACACGAAAGATGACCTTTCCTGTGTAGAGCACCTGCGCTATACCGCGGGCATTCCTCCTTACCTTCGCGGTCCGTATCCAACCATGTTCGTGGTTCGCCCGTGGACAGTGCGCCAGTATGCCGGATTCTCCACGGCGGAAGAAAGCAACGCTTTCTACAGGCGCAACCTCGCCGCCGGCCAGAAAGGCCTGTCCATCGCTTTTGACCTCGCCACTCACCGCGGGTATGACTCGGATCACGACCGGGTCGTGGGCGACGTAGGAAAAGCCGGCGTCGCCGTCGACTCCATCCTGGACATGAGAATCCTTTTCGACAGCATTCCATTGGACCAGATGTCGGTTTCCATGACCATGAACGGAGCCGTGCTGCCCGTGATGGCATTCTACATCGTGGCTGCCGAAGAGCAGGGCGTGAAACAGGCGCAACTCAACGGCACCATACAGAACGACATTCTCAAGGAATACATGGTTCGGAATACCTATATCTACCCTCCGGAACCATCCATGCGTATCATCGCGGACATCTTCAAATTCACCAGTCAGAACATGCCGAAGTTCAACAGCATAAGCATTTCCGGGTATCACATGGAAGAGGCCGGCGCCACCTCGGACATCGAGCTTGGCTACACCCTGGCGGACGGCCTGGAATACGTCCGAACGGGTGTCAACGCCGGCATGAACGTGGACACTTTCGCTCCCCGCCTTTCTTTCTTCTGGGCCCAGGGAATGAACTACTTCATGGAAGTGGCCAAGATGCGTGCCGGAAGGCTTCTCTGGGCAAAGATCATTCAGCAGTTCAACCCCGGCAATACCAAGTCTCTCGCTTTGCGGACGCACTCGCAGACATCGGGATGGAGCCTCACGGAACAGGATCCCTACAACAACGTTGCCAGAACGTGCATCGAAGCCCTCGCAGCGGCTCTCGGTCATACTCAGTCACTTCACACCAACTCTCTGGACGAAGCCATTGCCCTGCCCACGGACTTTTCCGCGCGCATCGCGCGAAACACCCAGCTCTATCTCCAGGACGAGACCGGCATATGCAAAGTGGTCGACCCCTGGGGCGGATCGTATTACGTGGAAGTCTTGACTCATGCCATCACACACAAAGCCTGGGCGCACATACAGGAAATCGAATCTTTGGGGGGGATGGCCAAGGCCATCGAGACGGGACTGCCCAAGATGCGCATCGAGGAAGCGGCGGCAAGGCGGCAGGCCCGCATCGATTCCCGAAGAGAGGTCATCGTGGGAGTGAACAAGTATCGTCCGGACACGGAAGATCCCATCGACATTCTTGAAGTGGACAACAGCGCCGTAAGAGAGGCTCAAATCAAGAGACTGCAAAAACTTCGAGCCGAACGGGATGAAGCCGGGGCGCAGGCATGCCTGAACGCGATCACCCAGGCAGTGGAAACGAATGAAGGAAACCTGCTGTCCCTGGCCGTGGAAGCCGCTCGTGCGCGCTGCAGCCTGGGCGAGATATCCTTCGCCATGGAAAAGGTCTTCGGGCGGCATAAGGCGGTCATTCGATCCATATCGGGAGTCTACAACACGGAATTCGGGAAGGAGACCGATGTGGTCACGGCGCAACGCATGGCCGACGAGTTTGCCGCACGCGAAGGGAGACGCCCTCGCATCATGGTCGCCAAGATGGGGCAGGACGGCCACGACAGGGGGGCCAAGGTGGTTGCCACGGCCTTTGCCGACCTGGGGTTCGATGTGGATGTCGGGCAACTCTTCCAAACCCCACAGGAAGCGGCGGCGCAAGCTGTTGAAAACGATGTGCACGCCATCGGCATGAGTTCGCTTGCAGCCGGCCACAAGACCTTGCTTCCCGCTCTCGTGGAAGAACTGAAACGCCTGGGGCGTGAAGACATCGTGATCATCGCCGGGGGCGTCATCCCGGCTCAGGATTATGAATACTTGAGGGAGCGGGGAGCCCATCTCATCTTCGGACCGGGCACGGTGATTCCTGTTGCCGCGCAGAAAGTGCTGGAGGAGATCAATCGAAGGCTGGCCTGAGCCGATCGTCCGTGAGAACGGCAGGAATCGGCGTTTCTGCGGACGAGGCGGCCTCATTGGCGCATGGACCAAGTACGCGCGTCCGGGGCTGTCATTGAGGGGAACAAATCGAATGAGTAGCCGCACAACCGAATGTGATTGTCTTTTTCAGATAGGCGGAAAGCGGACCCGCACCTCGGTCGAGTCTGTGAGGATGAGACGTTGAAAACAGAAAAACAACGGCCTGAATGGGTTCCCCAGGGCGCTTCCGAGGGATTCACCACCCATGTCATGGATGGGATTGAAGGGGGACATGACGGTCTGCCCGGCTTACCCCGTCCATCCCGAGTCAGTGCCAAGATCGTCAAACGTCGGCAACTGTCCCTGGATGAGTACGTGAGCGGAGTTCTCTCCAGGGAGCGCACAATCCTCAGTCGAGCCATTACGCTGGTGGAAAGCAACGCTCCCGCCCACATGGTGGAAGCTCAGAAGATGATGCAGCAGCTGTTGCCGTACACCGGTCGATCCATACGGCTGGGCATTACCGGAGTGCCCGGCGCGGGCAAGAGCACTCTCATAGAAGCGCTCGGCAATTTCCTCTGCGACCATGGCCACAAAATTGCGGTGCTCGCCGTTGACCCGAGCAGCACCGTGACTCGGGGCAGCGTTCTGGGGGATAAGACACGCATGGAGAAGCTCTCCGCGAGGGCGGATGCCTTCATCCGTCCTTCGCCGTCGGGAGGCGTTCTGGGCGGAGTCGCCCGCAAGAGCCGGGAAACTATGCTTATATGCGAGGCCGCGGGCTATGAAGTCATCCTGGTGGAAACGGTGGGGGTGGGGCAAAGCGAAGTGACCGTGCGCTCCATGGTGGATTTCTTTCTTCTGGTGCTGATCGCGGGCGCAGGCGATGAATTGCAGGGCATCAAGAAAGGCATCATGGAGTTGTGCGACACCATCCTGGTCAATAAGGCGGACGGAGACAACAAGTTGCGGGCGCAAGCCGCACGTATGGAATTCGTCCGGATTCTCCACTACCTCCAGCCGGCCACGGAGGGGTGGAGTACACAGGCCCTGACCTGCTCTTCCATCACTGGTGAAGGTATCTCTCAACTCTGGGAAGTCATTCAGGATTTTGTGACACGGACGAAGAGCACCGGAGTGTTTGAACGGCGAAGATCCCTGCAGTCCATGGAATGGGTATACAGCATGGTGCAGGAATATTTGCGCTCGAGCTTCTTCAATCACCCGAAAATCAGGAAGGTCCTGCGCGAGGTCGAGCGAGGGGTCATGAGCGGGAGGTATTCTCCGACCATGGCCGCCGACATCCTGTTGAGAGAGTACGAGTCGGGACAAAGAGCCGGGACGGAGAGCGTGCAGTGAAAACGTGTACGGAAACCGGAGATGGAAGGCGCACTGTCTCTTTTGTGGAGGAGTGCATCAGCAGGAGCCTCGGATGGTCGGAGGTCTCCCGCGATTTGGACGAGATGCGTCGCAGGCTCGAACCTGCCCGGCGTCGGCCATGAAAAGCGGAAACGACCGTCTACGTCGCATCGGGAGGGACAAGGGCGAACCCTCATCCTCCGAACGTCAGCCCGGAGACGACAGAGAAGAGTCCGAAGGCGCAGGCAGGCAGTCCACAAAAATAGAGGCGCTGTGTAAAGAGTGCGGGCAGCCTTTCATCAAGTATACCTACAGCAGACTGTCCCGTTGCGAAGCGTGTCGAAAGTCCGGTGAAAAGCCCTTGCAGGGAAGCGATAAATGAAACAGATCGCCATTTACGGGAAAGGGGGAATCGGGAAATCCACGATTGCGGCAAACCTCTCCGCGGCCATGGCCTCCAGGGGGTTGCGCGTTCTGCAGGTTGGATGCGATCCGAAACAGGATTCAACACGCCTTCTGCTCGGCGGCCGGCGCATCACCACCGCCCTGGACTATCTGCGCGGATCGCGGCCCGCTTCTCGAAGGCTCGATGACATCGTTCATGCGGGCTTTTGCGGTGTTTCCTGTGTCGAGGCGGGAGGACCGGAACCCGGTGTCGGATGCGCGGGCCGGGGCATATTGAGTACCTTCGACCTCCTCGAACAGCTGGGGATCGACGAGCGCGGCTATGACACGGCTCTCTACGACGTCCTGGGGGACGTGGTGTGTGGAGGATTTGCCGTTCCATTGCGTGAAGAATACGCCGAAGTCGTCTATATCGTGACCTCGGGAGAATTCATGGCCCTCTACGCGGGGAACAACATCCTCCGAGGCATTCGCAATTATGAAGGGTGCGGCCGCCGCGTCGGGGGCATCATTTTCAACAGGCGCGGCCTGGAGCAGGAGGATCGGCGAGTCAACCGTTTTGCGGAAGCGGTGCGGCTGCCGATCGTTGCGAGCTTTCCCCGCAGCGGCCGATTCACTGACGCGGAGGCTCTCGGGCAAACCATCATCCAGGTCTTTCCGCAAAGCGAACTGGCTGAACAGTTTCGGCAATTGGCGGAATACGTTTCAGACAACCCGCCGCGTTTTTCGGCGCATCCGCTGGACCCCGGCGAACTGGAAACGGTTGTCCTTGGGCTGGGGAACAAAGGCAGCCTGATTCCATTCGCAGCCTCTTCCGCGCTCGTGCCGTCTCGGTCTCCGGCATGTTCGAGTCCCGCTCCGTCCCTGGTTCCCCCGAGACGATACTGCTCCAAGAGCGTACGAACTCACGAGATTCTCCACGGTTGCGCATTCAATGGGGCCGCGCACACGGTGCTCCAGATCAAGGATGCAGTGACCGTGGCTCATGGCCCCGCAAGCTGCGCCTACCTTTCGAGCCAAGGCATGGTATCCGCTGCGCGCCACGTTCTGGACCGGTACGGAGTGCGCCTGGACCATTGCTTCGTTCCGGCCCTGCGCTGCTCGGAGATGGATGAGCGAATCGTCATTTTCGGAGGGAACGAAAGCCTGGCGGCGGCGGTGAACGAAGCGGCGATGGAACGTCCCGGCGCCGTTTTCATCGTCACGACCTGTGCATCGGGAATAATCGGAGACGATGCCCGGCTGTCCGTTGGCGCGGTCCGGGAACAAGCCGGCGAGACGCCGGTGGTCCTGATTCAAGCGGACGGCGATATCACGGGAGATTACATGCAGGGCATCATCGATGCCATGATGACTGTGGCCGAAGCGTTGATCGATCCGGGTCTCTCCCAGGACGACCATTCGGTAAATATCATTGCCGAAAAAAATCTCGCCATCAACACCGAGCACAACTATCACGTCATACGGGAACTGCTGGACGAACTGGGCCTTCGCGTCAACTGCCGGTTCATTCGCGACTGCACGACGGCACAGCTGGCGGATTTCATGCGCGCTCGCTTGAATCTCCCGGCCCACGACGATTCTTACGGACGCACGGTGCAAGATTTTCTCTCGCATCGTTACCACGCACCCTTCCTTTCATCTCCTTTTCCCGTCGGATTCCACGCCGCGGCGGATTGGCTCCGGCAGGTCGCAGCACATTTCGGGAAAGAGGCCGTCGCCGAAGACATCATCAGCAGGCATTGCGCGGCATACGAAACGACCATGGCCGAAATGCGTCCCGCGCTCCAGGGGAAACGACTCTTCATTACGGCCCAGAGCCATCGGATCGACTGGATTCTTGAAACCGCCCTGGGCCTCGGCATGGAAATCGTGAAGGTCGGTATTCTCGAATCGCCGTGGGATGATCTTTTCATGACTCGCTATGAAAAACTCATCCCCATCGAATGGCCTTATGCGCGGGAAAAGCGAGAAGAAGACATGCGTGCGCTCAAACCCGACCTCACGCTGACCGGTCATCCCTGGCGGACAATACCCGACGGGTTCCGCTTCGACACCGTGCCGGTCTGTCCGGACGTGGGATTTTATTCCGGGGCGGCCCTGGCCCAGCGCTGGCACCGGCTCATGCGCCTTCCGGCAAAGGAAGGGTGGCGCAATGACCTCTAACGTGCGGTCCGCATGCAACGGCATCTATCCCGACGGCCTCACGGGGGCGCTGCTGGCCCTGGAGGGAATCGGAGATGCGGCCGTCATCCTGCATGGTCCCACGGGATGCAGAGGGCATCACAGTGCCATGTCCGAACGGGCTTTCCCGCGGGGCACAATAGATGAACGGTTGAACTATGGGGAGCGCCTCTATTTTGGGCAACCCCGCATTCCTTCCACATATCTCGACGGCGACGATTATGTTTTCGGAGCCAAAGAAAAGCTACGACTGGCCGTTCAGACGATTCTCGCCAGGAATCCGGGGCTCCTGGCAATCGTCAATTCCCCGAGCGCCGCGCTCATCGGTGAGGATCTTCGTCAGTGCCTTGCCGATACGGCAACAAGCATTCCGTGTGTGGGGATTGAAATGCCCGCTCTTTCTCAACCCCTCGCCGATGGTTACCAGCAGGCTGTGCTTGCCGTGCTGGAAACACTGGACCTGCCGGACTCACCCGTCTCCTCCAGAACGGTGAACCTGATCGGTCTGTCCATCGCGCACAATTACTGGGCGGGTAGTCTCCTGGAACTCCGACGTCTTCTGGCCCTGTGCGGTATCGAGGTGCTCTGCGCGCCGGGTGCGGGCAGTCCCATCGCCGACTGGTATTCGATTCCCCGTGCCGCCTGTCATGTCGTCATCCATTCGGAGTACGCGGACCGCATCGCGGCATTGCTGCGGGAGCGCTTCGACGCACCCGTGATTGTTCCGGAGCCGGGCGCTCCCATTGGATTCAAGGCCACGGAGCAATGGGTGATTCAAACGGCAGGGGCAATGAACGCCGATGCCACGCCCGCGCTTGCGGACATCCGGGAGCGGCGCCGCCAGGTCTCACGTCATATGTCGCGGATTGCGGGGATAGGCAGCGCCCTCAAAGGGACGACTTGCAGCGTGCGTGCGGATCCGTCCCTCGCGTATCCACTGGTCGAATTCCTGTACGAGTACCTTGGCATGCTCCCCGTATCCGTTGAAACGCCGGGTTGCACGGACAGCGATTTGGCGCTCCAGCTCACGGATTTCCTTTCCAAAGTGGGCTGCCTGGATTCCTGGCAAGTTCCGTGGCAGGCGGCTGAAGCGGATCTCCTGTTTTCCGACGGGCACCAGGTCAATCAGCGGCTGGCCTTCGGATTTCCGCAGGGGGGCATCGAACTGTTGCTCCCCCTTGAAGGGTATACGGACTTCCTGAGGAAACCTTTGCTGGGAGCGGAGGGGGCCGTGCATCTTGTTGAGAAAATCGTGAATGCCGTGCCGGATTTGCTGTGAGATTCGTTCGCGTTGCGATCCTTCACGTGGTCAAGTGAACTGAGGAGCACTTTTCGCCCATGAAAGACCGATCCCGCCCCAACCGACGCTCGCTCGCCTTATTTTTCGCGGCACTCTGCACCGCGGGGTTTGTGGTTTTGAGTATTCCTGCAAATGAACCGGATCGGGGCGCCTGTTCGGCAACCCCGGCGGACCAGGCTCAAACGGCGGCTTCAGTCCCTCACGCCGGTGGAGCCGGCATCCGCCACGCCAAGGGCTTCACCCTGGAATACTGCAACGGCTACAAAAAGTTGCAGGTGCTCTCACCCTGGCGAAATGCGCGGACAATTTTTACCTATATCCTGGTGCCTCGCGGCCGGGAAGCCCCCGGCGCACCGTCGGATGCCATGGTCGTCGAAACGCCTGTACGGCGCATGGCCGCTACGACGACGGGCTGCATACCCTTCCTCCCCATGTTGAACGTTGAAAAGACCCTGGTGGGAGTCTCCGGCTGCAAGCGCATCAATACTCCCGAGATCGCGGAACTGATTCGGCAGGAGCAAATTGCGGAAATTGGCGTTGGAAACGGGGGGATGAGCATAACGCTCAACATGGAGCGACTCTATGTCCTCCAGCCGGAGATAGTGGTGGTCTACGGGACCGGCATTCCCGAATACGACCTCCATCCCAAGCTCATGGAGGCGGGATTCAAGGCGGTAATCTTCTCGAGCTACATGGAAACCTCACCGCTCGGTCGTGCGGAGTGGATCAAGTTCATTGCGGCATTCTTCGACAAAGAGGCGGAGGCGGAGCGGCTGTTTGAGGAAACGGCACGTCGCTATGCAACCGAAGCGGCCAAGGTCCGTAATGCGGCTGACAGACCCACCGTATTCAGCGCAATTCCTTACCGCGGTCTCATGTATGTGCCCGGAGGGAACAGCTACGTTGCCCGGTTCGTGGCGGATGCAGGCGCCGACTACGTTTGGAGCGACGATCCAACGCCGGGTTCCATGCCGCTCAATATGGAGAACGTTATCGAAAGGGCAAGAGAAGCGGACTGCTGGCTGGACCCGGGCGCAAGCCGGTCTCTGTCCGAGTTGGAGAGCCTGGATGAGCGATTCAGCGTGTTCAAGGCGTTCCGCACGGGGCGCGTGTACAACAACGATGCGAGGACCGGGCCGGGCGGCGGCAACGACTATTGGGAGACCGGTGAAGTCAAGCCGGATCTCGTATTAAAGGATCTGATCAGCATTTTTCATCCCGATCTGTTGCCGTCGCATGAACGCATCTGGTACCGGCAGCTGCCTCCGAATGAGGATGAAGGAAAATGAAACCGCCTGATTCACTCCTGGCCGTTGAAGACGGCGTGCGCCTCCTTCCGCACGTTCGAATGGCCGTTTGGGGAGGACTGGCGGGAGCCCTTGCCGCGGCCTTCATCCTGGAACTCTCCCTGGGTTCGGTATTGATGCCCGTGAAGACCGTGGCCGCCATTCTCCTTGGAAACGATGATGTGCCCGAGGGGTTGCGCCAGATCGTCCTGCTGTTCCGGCTTCCGCGTGCGCTCACCGCGATGCTTGCCGGATCCGCGCTGAGCGTGTCCGGACTCAAGATGCAGACCCTGTTCCGCAACCCGCTGGCGGACCCTTTCGTGCTGGGCATCAGCGCCGGGGCCAGCCTTGGAGTGGCGCTGGTCGTCATGGCGGCAGGCGGATTGGGGGGAAACCTTTCACTTGAAAAAGGTGGAGTAGCCGGGAGCGTTTCCCTGATCCTGGCCGCGACTTTCGGTGCCGTTGCGGTGCTGATCGTCATCCTTGGGATTGCGGGCAAGGTGGAAAGCAATCTTACCCTGCTGATCATCGGCCTGATGTTCGGCTACATCAGCAGTTCACTGGTGCAGGTCCTCATGCAGTTCACCTACGAGCATCAGATGCAGAGCTATATCGCCTGGACGTTTGGTTCGTTTGGCGGCGTGACCTGGAGGCAGATGAGTGTTTTCGCCCCCTCGGCGGCTGCCGGTCTTGCACTGGCATGGATACTGGCCAAGCCGCTGAATGCGTTTCTCCTGGGAGAGGGCTACGCGCGGAGCATGGGAGTGAACGTGCAGAGTGCGCGGTTCCTGATCGTTCTCGGCTCGTCTCTCCTTGCGGGAACCGTCACGGCATATTGTGGCCCCATCGGGTTCCTCGGGATCGCCGTCCCGCACCTGAGCCGCCTGATGCTCAGGACTTCGGACCACCGGGTCCTCGTACCGGCAGTGATCCTGATGGGGGCGACTCTGGCCCTGATCGCGGACCTCATTTCACAGGTGCCCGGCAGCAGGATTGCCCTACCCCTGAACGCAGTGACCGCTCTCATCGGGGCCCCGGTTGTGGTCGGAATGATCCTGCGGCGTCGTCACGTCATGGAGTCTTGAAGATGGCCGGTCTTCCTGTCCTGGAGACGCGGGAATTGTCCATTGGTTACATGCATTCCGGGAACATGCGCCGCACGGTTGTCGAGGGAATCAGCGCCGTCTTGCGGCCGGGGGAGTTCGTGTGCCTTTTGGGTCCCAACGGTGCCGGGAAATCAACACTGATCCGAACGCTCTGCGGAATGCAGCCGCCGCTGGCGGGAACCGTCCGCGTGGGAGGCGTTTCCCTGGAGACCTTTTCCGCACGATCGCTGGCGCAGCGCATGAGCCTGGTCCTCACCCAGCGTATTGCGGTCGGGATGATGAAAGTCGCGACCCTGGTCTCGCTGGGACGGCATCCGTATACGGATTGGGCCGGCCGCTTGAGGCGGGAGGACGAAGATGCGGTGTGGCGAGCCATTGCCGATGTGGGGATCGAAGCGTTGGCGAACCGTCCCGTCTGTGAACTGAGCGACGGCGAGCGGCAGAAGGCCCTGATAGCTCGGGCTTTGGCACAGCAGCCCGAGATCATGATCCTTGACGAAGCAACGGCTTACCTGGACCTGCCCCGTCGCGTGGAACTGATGCACCTCCTTGGCAGGCTGGCGCATATGGGCAAGCGGGCGATATTGCTTTCCACGCACGATCTCGACCTGGCGCTCCGGTGCGCGGATCGCCTGTGGTTGTTGCCGACCGGCGGACCGCTGATGAACGGGATACCCGAGGACCTTGTTCTCTGCGATGCCTTCGGCAAAACCTTTGCGGGCGCCGGAGTCCGGTTCGACAAAGGGTCCGGCGCCTTCACCCTGAACAATGCTCCCTGTGGGACTGTTGCTTTGCGAGGGAGCGGATTGCCCGGCATGTGGACCTATCGGGCACTCGAACGTGTGGGCTATCGTGTGGTGATGGACGGCCGGGCGAGAGTATGCGTTGAGGTGTTGGAAGACAACGGTGCCGTTGCGTGGAGAATTGCCGAAGATGCCGGGAGATATCGATCCCTGGAGGAATTGCTTGGCGGGTTGAACCAAACCAGCGACTGCGGCGACGACGATTCCTGCCGCATGGATGCCGAGCAGGAGCCCTTCCCGCGGGAACGAAAATGACGGCGCACCCGATCAGATACCTCGTGCTCTGGCTGACCACGGCGTGCAACTTGCGCTGTGCCTACTGCTATCGCGGTGAGGAACCGCCGACAGCCATGCCGCTGGATGTTGCACAAGCTGCCCTTCGCTTGGCGGGGGCGTCGGGTCTGCCGTTTCACGTGCAACTGGCCGGCGGCGAACCGACGCTGGAACCGGGGCTCGTGGAAGACGTCGGCAGACTGGTGCGCAGCGCCGCTTGGCCTGCCACGGTTGCCATGCAGACGAATGGCGTGTTGCTGGATGCGAGGTTGCTCGCGGTCTGCAAACGCTGCGGGATCGACATCAACGTCAGCATCGACGGTCCTCCACCCGTGCAGGAGAGAATCCGAGGAAATGCGAAAGATTCCTTTCGCGGTCTGGACCTTCTTTCACGCTCGGAAATGCAGGTGCGCGTCACGACGGTTCTGTCGGACGCCAATGCCGGACACCTGGACGAGCTCGTCCTTTGCTTGGCGGCATTCCCCTGCATACGCGGTGTTGCTGTGAACCCCCTGGTCCGCAAAGGGAGAGCGCTGACCGGGGCCGTCGGTGAGGCGAGTCCGGCTGCCGTGCGGAACAACGTGCGAAGGATGCTTGAAATGCTGAGGCAGATCAATCGGCTTCGTGCCGCTCCGATTCACTGGCGTGAACACAACGGCGTGTGCCGCTCACTGCGAGGAGATTCCCCGATACGGGCCTATTGCCACGCCTGTCGTGGGGAGAGCCTGGCGGTTCATCCCGACGGCACGGTCTATCCTTGCGGCCAAACCATCGGCGATCCGATAAAAGCGTCCGGGAAGGTGGATTGTGTTGATTGGACGAAGCTGAAAACCATGTTTCAGGGAGTGCGGCTTCAGGGCAATTGCGGGGAATGCGCGCTGGATGGACGATGCCCGGGAGATTGTCCGTCCCGCCTCCAATACGGCGACGCCACATCGCCGAAGGTAATGTGCACCGTCTACGAGACGATTGCGGAGTGGATAGCCGAGAAGGAAACTTCATGAAGGACTTATGTATATGCTACTACAGCGCGACCGGGACCGAGCTCCCTTCGCTGAGCCGAGGCGTTTCGCGGTTCTGCGAAGGCGGAGGCCGTGTAAGGGTGGGCGCGCGCACGCAGACGCAACTCTTCGATCTTGCCCGCGTCACGGCGTTTGTGAACGAAGCCTTGTCTGCTGATGCCGTCATTGTCTCCCTGCACGGGGGGAGAGCGTCCTGCCCGGCATTCGATGTCCTGACGGCGGCCATCCGGGAACGCAGGGCTTCGGGAAATCACGCTCCTCGCCTGCATATTCAACCCATGGGCGGCGATGATGAATCGCTGATCGCCGCGCATGAGTTTTCCGACGGCATGACGGACGGCACATGGCACGACCTCTGTCGATACTTGCACCACGGCGGACCGCAGAACGTCGAGAGGGCGCTGGCCTTCCTCCATGCTCTCCTCAACGGGACCGGCGAGACGGTTCCGCCCCCCCAGCCCGTGGCACAGGACGGCTTGTACCACCCCGACCTCGGGTTCACCGCGGATACAGAAGCCTACCTGCGTGAATTCATCGATCCGCGGAAGCCGACCATCGGTATCTGGTTCTTCCAAACCTATTGGGTCAACGGCAACCTGGCTCACGTGGACGCCCTCATTCGTGAAGTCGAGAAGCGCGGGGCCAATGCACTGCCGGTCTTCAGCATGCGTTTGAAGGATACGGCCCTTGGCAACCGGGGCTCCGATGAGGTCGTTCAAACGTATTTCACAGGAGAGGCCGGAACGCGCATCGACACGCTGATCAACGCCATGTCCATGTCCATGACGCTCACGAATCCGGCCTATCGGGAATTGTTCCCCGCCTTGAACGTCCCGGTGCTCCAGGCGATGGTCAGCTCGGCTCCCTATGCCGCCTGGAAGGAGAGCGATCGGGGCATGAGTGTCATGGACGTTACATTCCAGGCTGCCCAGCCTGAATTTGACGGCAACCTGATCTGTATGCCGGTGGCAACGCGGGAAGAGGACACGGTCGATCCCGTCACGGGCGCCTTGCTGCCGCGGTTGGTGCCGATACCCGACCGAGTGGAAGCCTTTGTCTCCCTGGCTCTCAACTGGGCCAAACTGAGACGAACGCCGAATGACGAAAAACGCATCGCCGTAGTGTTCCACCATTATCCTCCCCGGAACGACAGGATCGGCTGCGCGGCAGGCCTGGACAGCTTTGCCAGTGTGAAGCATCTGGTGGATCGCATGGCCGACGGAGGCTATCGCATCGATCGTCGTTATGCGAGCGGCGGCGAGTTGGCCAACGAGCTTCTCCAGCGCATGACCTGCGACCTGCGCTGGCTCACGCCCGATCAGTTTGCGGCGCGTGCTGAAGCGTCGGCGGGTCGAGACCTCTTCGTGCGCTGGCACGGCGCCCTGCCCGAAACCGTGCGCCGGAAGATGACCGAAAACTGGGGTGAGATGCCGGGAAACCTTTTCGTGCATGAGGACAAACTTCACTTTGCGGGTTTGCTGAACGGCAATGTTTTCCTGACCATACAACCCCCACGGGGATATCTCGAAAATACCGAGGCGATCCTGCACGACCTCCACCTTTCGCCTCCCCATCACTATCTCGCTCATTATCGATGGATCAAGGACGTGTTCAAAGCGGACGCGGTCGTGCACGTGGGCAAACACGGGTCGCTCGAGTGGCTCCCGGGCAAAGCGCTCGGATTGAGCGAGGAGTGTTACCCCGATCTGTCCATCATGGACCTACCGAACGTTTATCCATACATCATCAACGACCCGAGCGAAGGGACCCAGGCGAAGAGGCGCTCTTATTGCTGCATCATCGATCATCTCACACCGGTCTACACCAACGCGGATCTCTATGAGGACCTGGCGGAAGTGGACCGCGCTCTCAGCAATTACACGGACGCCGCGCAACACGACCCGGGCAAATTGCCCACGCTGGCCGAATTGTTGTGGGACGCGGTCGAGCGTGCCGACCTCCAGCACGACCTCGCCGTGACCAAAGAAGAGGCCCTCGAGCAGGTGGACGCCTTCGTTGCGCGCGTCCACGCCCACCTCTCCGAGCTCTCCGACACCATGGTCGCGGATGGGTTGCACACCATGGGTCAACCCCCCGATGGAGATCGTCTCATCGAATTTCTGGTCCAGCTGGTGCGTCTGCCGAATGGGGACATCCCGTCCTTGAGAGAGGAAGCCCTGGCGGCTGCGGGGTTTGCCTACGACGACCTGCTGCGCCTGCGCGGGACGATAGTGCCGGGAGCAGCGAACAAGACCGGCGGACAGCTCATTGCCGGGGCGCATGAGACCGCTCGCCGCTTGATCGGTGCACTCGCGGAACGTGCATTCGATCCTTCGGTCGTGCCTGAGCTGGCAGCGGAGCAGTGCGGCGGAGCTCACCCGCGCGTCGAGCAGGCCCTCCGATACGTGGCCGAGGTTCTCGTGCCCAACATCCGGAGAGTCACAGAAGAAATCGATGCTTCGTTGAACGCATTGTCCGGGGAGTTCGTCCAGCCGGGTCCGTCCGGCGCGCCTACTCGTGGACAGGCGGACATCCTGCCCACCGGCCGCAATTTCTACTCGCTCGATCCCCGCATTATTCCAAGCCCCGGCGCATGGGAAGTGGGCAAGGCCCTGGGAGACGCGTTGCTGGAACGCTACCGCCGTGAAGAGGGGCGGTATCCTGAGAGCGTCGGGATTATCCTTTGGGGCGGTGCCACCATGCGATCGAAGGGAGACGATGTTGCCGAGATCCTCTACCTGATCGGTGTTCGCCCTGTCAGGCAACCGAATGGAGTGGTAACCGGCCTGGAGGTTGTGCCCTTATCGGAGCTCGGCCGTCCGCGGATAGACGTTGTTCCACGCATTTCCGGGTTCTTTCGCGACGCGTTCCCCAACCTCGTCGAACTGATCGACGAGGCGGTTCGTATCGTTGCCGCTCTCAAGGAAACGCCCGAGTCCAACTTCGTGCGCCGGAACGTCCTGAAGGATCTGGAGGAGTTCCGGCAAAACGGGGTGGACGAAGAGAATGCCTGGAGGCAGGCGACTCTGCGCCTGTTCGGCTGCCCGCCGGGCACATACGGCGCAGGGGTTGCCGAGTTGGTCGAATCCAAGCAGTGGCAGACCCGGGAAGACCTCGGAAACGTCTACATTCGCTATTCCGCCCATGCATACGGCCGCGGCGTTTACGGCGCGCAAGATCCGCAGATCTTCCGCACGCTCCTGTCCCGTATGGACGTGACCGTGAAGAATGAGGATTCCCGCGAATACGATATGCTGTCGTGTACGGATTTCTATAACTATTACGGAGGATTGATAGCAGCCGTGAGCACCGTGCGCGGAGCGATGCCCCTCGCGCTGGTGGGCGACAGCTCGGATCCGAAGCGTGTGGTTCTGCGCACAACCCGGGAGGAGGCGAAGCATGTCCTTCGGGCGCGCCTGTTGAATCCCAAGTGGCTGGAAGGTCTGAAGCGCCATGGATACAAGGGCGCCGGCGACATCTCCAAGGTCATGGACATCATCATCGGGTGGGATGCCACGGCCGAGGTGATGGAAGATTGGATGTACGAGCGCGTGGCCGCGAAATATGCCCTCGATCCCGAGATGCAGGCGTGGCTCAAGGAAGTGAATCCCTACGCCCTTCAAAACATCCTGGACAAGCTCCTGGAGACGATTCATCGGGGAATGTGGAATGCCGCGGACGAGATGCGGGAGAAGCTGCGCGACGCGTATCTCGAGATAGAAGGCGATATTGAGGAAACGCTGGAGGGTCCTTCTTCATGATTGGTGGACCAGCAGAAACAAGGGAGACTTTTCCGGTTCCGGTGTACCCGTTTTCCGCCATAGTCGGTCAGGAGCGAATGAAGCTCGCTCTCCTGCTGAACGCCGTCGATCCGTGTATTGGAGGGGTGCTGATCCGCGGCGAGAAAGGCACGGCCAAGTCGACCGCGGTGCGCGCCCTGGCCGCCTTGATGCCTGAATGCTCCTTCTTTGCAGGGTGTGCCTTCGCCTGCGACCCCGAATGTCCGGATGAGTGGTGTCCAGACTGCAGGAAGCAGAACGGAAGGCAGACAACCCGGCGGCGCCGTGCACGCGTGGTGACGCTCCCGCTCAACGCCACGGAGGACAGGGTGCTCGGCGGGATCGATTTCAGCAGGACGATCCGTTCGGGACGCTGCGTTCTTCAACCGGGCCTGCTGGCCAGAGCGCACCGAGGGATTCTCTACGTGGATGAGGTCAACCTGCTGGACGATCACCTGGTCGACCTGATCCTCGATGCGGCCGCCTCGGGAGAAAACGTCGTGGAGCGGGAGGGAATCTCCTTTCGCCATCCAACGCGTTTTACGCTCGTTGGAACCATGAATCCCGAAGAAGGCGCCTTGCGTCCCCAGCTCTTGGACCGCTTCGGCCTTTGTGTCGAAGTGAGGTCGGAACGCGATTTGTCCACTCGAGTGAACCTGATGGAGCGTCGCGCCCGTTTCGATTTGCGCTCGGAGGAATTCTTTCTTGAGAATGCGGATGAAGAGGCAAGACTGGCGGACAGACTGGCAAAGGCGCGGGACCTTCTCCCGTCCGCGCGGATGGATGTACACATCCGCACTTACATCGGCGAGCTTGCCATGAGCCACAATGTCGCCGGGCACCGCGCCGACCTGGTGATCGAACGTGCGGCATGCGCTCATGCCGCCTGGGAGGGACGCTATCGTGTCGGCATGAAAGACGTGCTGGCGGTTGTGGAGATGGCCCTGTTGCATCGGCGTCGCGAGCCGCTTCCTCCCCCGCCGCCCCCACCGCCGCCGCAGCGCAACGACCAAACGGATTCCCAAAATGACGGGAGTTCTCAAACCACCCCGAGGGAGCCCCCCGCCTCTTCCAAAGAGGAACATACCCCTTTGCCGGAAATGAGTGGCGGCGAAAAGAAGGAAGAAAACACCACGGTGAGTGAATCGCAGGATCAGCTTTTTCCCGTGGGACCAACCTTCACCGTGAGGAAACTGGTGCCGCCATGTGACCGCCTGGTGCGCCGCGGTTCGGGGCGGCGTTCGCGTACGCGCACAAGCCGGAAGCAAGGGCGATATGTACGCAGCCGGGTCAGCCGGGAATGTCGGGACCTTGCGTTGGACGCGACCTTGCGCGCCGCAGCGCCTTTCCAGTTGCAGCGCCGGGAGGGTTCACGCATGGCAGTGGTCATTCGCAAGAAGGACTGGCGGGAAAAAGTCCGTGAGAAACGCACCGGCAGCTTCATCCTTTTCATTGTCGATGCGAGCGGGTCCATGGGCTCTCGCGGAAGGATGGCTGCATCCAAGGGCGCGATCATGTCCCTGCTCCTCGATGCCTACCAGAAGCGCGACCGCATTGCGATGGCGACCTTTCGCCGCCGCGAGGCGACCGTCCTCTTGCCGCCCACGGGATCCATCGAGGTGGCCGCCAGGCTGTTGAGCGAGATGCCCGTCGGCGGGCGCACTCCGCTCACCGCCGGACTCGCCAGGGCCCACGAGGTTCTGCGGGTGCAGATGCGCAAGGACCCGAATCTGCGTCCCCTGGCCGTCCTGATCACCGACGGAAAGTCAAACGTACCCCTGGGGAAGGACAGGCCGATGGAGGAAGCGTTGCGCCTGGCGGAATACCTGGGTCGAGACGCCCGGGTCCACTGGATCGTTGTCGATACCGAGGAGGCCGGCATCGTGCGTTTTGAGCTGGCCCGGCGTATTGCCGCGTCTCTGGGAGGCGAGTACTTCCGCATTGACGATCTCCGAGCCGCCGATCTTGTCCGCGTCTTGAAAGGACGATTTGCATGAAGGATCGAGTCACGTACCCCTTTGTCGCCATTGTCGGCCAGGAGCGAATGAAGACCGGGCTGATTCTGACCATCGTCAATCCGACACTGTCCGGGGTCCTTATTCGCGGAGAAAAAGGCACCGCAAAATCAACGGCCATCCGGGGACTGGCCGAGATCCTGCCGTCCATCGAAACGGTGCGCGATTGTCCGTTTCAACTGGCGCCGGAGGAACAGGGCGAAGTTTGCAGTGATTGCGCTCACCGTGCATGCCGGGAACGCCGGATGCGGGGTGAGGCGCCTGAGATCAATCGACGAAAAGTCTCCGTGGTGGAATTGCCTGTGGGGGCCACCGAGGATCGGGTTGTCGGAACGCTCGATATGGAACATGCGCTCAAGGAAGGCGAGAAGCACTTCGACCCCGGACTGCTCGCGGCAGCTCATCGCGGGATTCTCTACGTTGACGAGGTCAATCTTCTTGATGATCACGTGGTGGATGTGCTGCTCGATTCCGCCGCGATGGGCGTCAACACCGTTGAACGGGAAGGCGTCTCCTACACGCATCCGGCCCGGTTCACGCTCGTCGGCACCATGAATCCCGAGGAAGGCGAGCTCCGTCCCCAATTGCTGGACAGGTTCGGATTGTGCGTGAATATCGAAGGGGCTCGCGAAACCGAACAACGTGTTGAAATCATGGAACGGCGCGTGGCGTTCGATGAGAACCCCGGCTTGTTTGCCGAGCGGTGGAATATGGATTCAGAGCGGTTGGCGGAAGCCATCGTTCGTGCAATCGCCTTGTATCCCGAGGTGAGAATCCGCCGTGAACTGCTTTTCGAGATCGCCGCCCGCTGCATCGAAGTCGGCGTCGACGGACACCGCGGCGACCTCATCATGCTGAAAGCCGCAAAGACTCTTGCGGCATACCGCGGGCGCGAGGAGGTGACTGAAAATGATATCGAGGAGGCGGCTCACTATGTGCTTCCCCACCGTGTCCGGCGCCAGCCGCTGCAGGAAATCATCGACGATGTGGGAAGGCTGCGACCTCCCCCTGTGGGCCGTCCTGACAAATTCACCGACCATTCTTGAGGATTCATGACCATGTTGCTGGGTACCTACTACGAAGGCGTTGAAATCCATCGGGAGGAAAAGATCGTCCATGCGCGATTTCTCGTCCCTCACCGAGTGATCTCCACCTGTCATGTGGCCGGAGGGCTGCGGGATGATCTCACGCATCTCTACAACCATCAATCGTGCGAACCGAGCGGGCACCACCATCCCGTTCATCGACTCGTCTTGAAAGATCCCTCCGCCTATCGCAGGCTCATATGCGCCCGCCATGGCCTGCCCGATGAGGAATGCGCGACATTGGGCACGGCGGCCAATATGCGCTACCTGGCCATTCAGCGAGAAAAATATCGCGATCTGGAAGTTGTGGCGCTGTGCACGGGCGGAGTGGAAACCAACGCCGGTCGTGCGGGCGACCCGGCAAGCGTGTTCGAATCAGGCGGAATCTTCGAAAGGATCGGCAAAGAAGAACCTCTCGCGCACGGAACCATCAATACGCTTCTTCTCATCAGCCGTGAACTGACCGCGGGCGCGATGGTGCGTGCCGTGATGACCGCCACCGAAGCGAAAACGGCGGCGTTGCAGGAACTTGCCGTCAACTCCCGGTATTCGGACGGGTTGGCCACGGGCACCGGCACCGATCAGATCGGCATAGCTTCGCGACTTCACACGGACCATCCGCTCACGGGAGCGGGCAAGCATTGCGTTTTGGGCGAGCTCATCGGAAAGGCCGTTCACGATGCGGTCCGCGCGACTCTCGCTCTTCAAAACGAGTTGACGCCGGAAGGACAGCGCTCAGCCGTCATCCACCTGGAGCGATTGGGAACAACGGGGCACCTTCTCCAGGAAGAGATCGCATCCCACTTGAGCGAGGCGGATGCAACTCTGCTGAGGAACAACTTCAAATGCGTGGAGCGCGATCCCTTGGTAGTGGCCGCCGTTGCAGCCATAGTGCACCTGCGCGACAAGGTGGTCTGGGGCATTCTCCCACCGGGTTGCGTGCCGGAGCTCTGGGCGACCTACGGCGCGCAGATTGCCGCCGCCGTTTCAGGCGACTACGCGCGCCTGGACGCTTATCGCCAGGCGCTGGCGGCACGGCGGCAGGCGTTTGCGAATGGCGACCTGATCCAGCTTGTGGCCCACGCCATGTCGCTCGGGTTTCGGGAAAAGTGGCTCGAACCCGCCGCGGAGGAGGAGTGTCATGAACCCTAAAGGGCTGATCATGGTGCACACGGGGCGCGGCAAAGGAAAGACGACCGCGGGGCTCGGGTTGGCGTTGCGCGCGCTGGGGCATGGGTTGCCGGTGTGCATCATCCAATTCATCAAGGGAACGTGGGAATACGGAGAACTGTTTTCAGCGAAACGGTTCTCCGATCTGCTTGAGTTTCATGTCGCGGGATTGGGCTTCACATGGAAGTCCAAGGATGAGGAGCGCGACCGGCAGGCCGCCCGGGAAGGATGGAGACTTGCCAAAACCAGGATCGAGGGAGGCAGCCATCACCTCGTGATTCTCGACGAGTTCACCTACCCATTGAACTACGGAATGGTGGACGCGCAGGAGGCCCTGGATTTCCTGCGGCGGAAGCCGGAGAGACTTCATGTTTTGATAACCGGGCGTAATGCGTCGCCTGCACTCGTGGAGATCGCCGATCTGGTCACGGAAATGCGCGAGGTGAAACACCCCTACAAGTCCGGTGTGCATGCCCAGAAAGGCATTGAATTCTAAGGAGACCAGCAGTGATCCTCATCGAACACCTGACCAAGCGATACGGCGACGTTACCGCCGTGGACGACCTGAGTCTCGCCGTCGGAGCAGGGCAGGCCTACGGTCTGCTCGGACCCAACGGAGCCGGGAAAACGACAACGGTGCGCATCCTGTCGACCTTGACGAATCCCACATCCGGTTCGGCATCCATTCACGGCTGCAATGTCGTTACAGAGCCTCTGCGGGCCAAGAAGCAAATCGGCGTCGTACACCAGACGCTGAATTTCGACCCGGAATTGACCGGCTATGAGAGCTTGTACATTCATGGCCTGCTGTATGGAATGGCATCGAGCGCCATAAAGCGCAAGGCAGAAGAGATGCTTGACTTTGCCGACCTCGCCGAGGTGCAGCGTCGGACGGTCGGCGAGTATTCCGGCGGCATGAAGCGGCGTCTGTCCATTGCCCGCGCCATGATGCACGACCCCCGGGTGCTGCTCCTCGATGAACCCACGGTGGGACTGGACGCACATGCGCGCCGCCGAGTCCGGGAGCTGATCCGCCGTCTCCGGGATGAAGGACGCACGATCATCCTGACATCCCACTACATTGATGAAGTGGAGCTTCTGGCGAACCGGGTGGCCGTCATCGATCGAGGCCGGTTGATTGCGGAAGGGAGTCCGAAAGAGCTGATCGAACGTGTCGGGCGGGTCGTGGTGGACATCACCTTCCCGACGCACACTCAATCGATCTTCTTCGAAACCCGCGAAGCAGCCGCCCGTCATGTTTCCACCATGGAAGAAGCAACCACCATCCGTCATGCCAACCTTGAAGATGTGTTCATTCAAATCACCGGGCGACGCGTTGATCCCGGCAATGGAAAAGGAGAACCCCGTCATGCGGCAGGTCATGGCCGTCATTCTGCGCGAGTTGCTCATTCTTAAACGCAAGTTCTGGCGCTATGCGTTTTCGTTTTCTCTTTCACCGCTCCTTTACCTGATCACCTTCGGGTGGGCCGCCCGGGGGAGGCTCATGAGCAACGGCACCGATTACATGACCTTCATGCTGCCTGGATTGATTGCCATGAGCAGCATGATGAACAGCTTCGGCATGGCGACCGAGATCAACATTTCCAGGTTCTACTGGAAGACGTTTGACGAAATACGCTCCGCGCCGGTGTCGGATTGGGCCTATGCCTCCGGCGAGGTGTTGAGCGGGATGCTTCGCGGCGGCATCGCCGCCGGGATCGTCATTGTTCTGGGAATGCTCTTCGGCGTTTCGATTCATCCGTCTCCCTTCCTGGCGGGCGCGGTGGTCCTGACGACCTTCGTTTTTTCCTCGCTGGCGATCTGTACGGCGATGCTGGCGCGGTCCCACGCGGACCAAGGCATGCTGTCGAGTTTTGTCATCACGCCCATGGCTTTTCTGTGCGGGACCTTCTTCCCGCTGGACCTCTACCCTGCGTGGATCGGGGCTGTGGTGAGCCTGCTGCCGTTGACTCCCGCGGCAACACTGATCCGCGCGGCTGCATCGGGTGGTCCGATGCCTGCCGCTGAATTCGTCTATCTCTGTATCGCGGCGGCGATAAGCTTTTCCCTTGCCGTTCTGGTGGTCCGCCAGACGAGGAGATGACCATTCTTTCCGTGTACCGCGCCGAACGCGGGAACTCCTTTTCCCGGACGATGAAGGCGATGTGCATGGCCACGGAGACTGAAACCATAAAATGCGGGAGGTGATGCGGGACAAGAACCGGGGCATTGGAGATTACGGGGCAAAACGAAGGCTCTCCTGAAAGGACCGAACGGACCTTCAGGAGAAGAGGAAGAGGGCGGATTGGAATCCCTGGCAAGAATCGAATCCGCCCCCTCGGGAACTGAAAGGCAACGCTCAGCCCCCACTGCATTTTACAGAAAGGGGGTGAAATGACAAGGAGGAACGAGTGAGACGCTATCTTATGGTTGTTTTGTTCACGGTACTTTGCCTGGCGGTGTCGGGCTCTCCGGGCTTTCCCCAGGATGAAAAGACGGCGGTTGAAAACTCCGGCGCGAGCGACAATCAGCAGAAGGACTCGTCGGCATCCGCCGAGAAGAGGGACGGAAAGGCCAAAACCGATCCGACATATGCCATAGACCCGGTCGTGGTGACGGCCACCAGAACGGAGACCCCTTTATCCGAAGTCACCAAGAGCATTGACGTCGTAACTCAAAAGGACATGGAAACCCAGCAGCAGACCTTCATTCCCGAGACTCTGGACACCGTGCCCGGCGTGATGTTTCAGTCGGAAGGGGGGCCGGGGCAATACTCGAATATCAATATACGCGGAGCGGGCAGTCAACACGTTCAATTCCAGTACAATGGAATTCCATTAAGAGATTCAGCGGATACCCAAAATACTCTGCAATACTTTACGGAAAATCTATATGGAGGAAGTGGAATAAACCGGGTTGAAGTATTGAGAGGAACCAACAGTACTTTGTATGGATCGGCTGCCATGGGTGGTGTTATAAATATTATACCGCAGAAATGGAAGCAGGGTTTCTCTGCCGAGCTTCGCAATCAAATGGGAGAACACAATACATTCATTGAGAACGGAAGTTTTTCCTATGGCGAAGAAAATTATTATATCAATTTCAATCCGGTATATATTAATACCGATGGGGTAACAAATGGAGGGACCAATGGTTATTGGTTCAATAACCTTGGTTTTACTGGCGGAGGCGGGATCAAGTTCGGAGATAATATCGCCCTTGAGGTCGGAAATATTACCTATAGTTCCGATATGGCTCTAAGCTCTGTAAACCCATCATTAAATGCTCAGCACCAGCTTGTCAAAAACCAGGCATCCGCCGACGAACACAGGGAAAGCATGCTGACCTTGACAGGTCTTACATTCAGCCATCAGCTTTCGCCATGCTGGGATTATACCATCAAGGGTGCCTACGGCAATACCGAGCGCCACTATTTCTGGTCCGGAACGGCCGGCGATCAGTCCAACTACGACGGCAGCACAACCTATCTCGAAACGCAGCATAATATTCGCCCCACGGACTGGCTCACCGTGACGCTGGGTTTTGACTATGACGGCGCCACATACGACGGTCGCGAGCCAAGGGATGTCAGCCAAAGAACGTACCAGGAATATAACGAAAGCTGGTTTGGCTATGACTTCTTTGGACAGGCGCAAACGACTTTTTTCGACAAGTCGCTGATCTTCACCGGCGGACTCCGTTTCAACGACCACGAGAAGTTCGATCCGAAGGTGGTCGGGGAACTCTCCGCCGCCTACATCTTCAAACCGACCGGCACCAAGCTTCACACGGCCTTCGGTACCGGATACCGAACGCCCTCCCTGTACGAAATATATGGTGGCTACTACTATGGCGGACAAGTGATCACCATTGGTAATCCAAAACTCAAGCCTGAAGAAAGTACAAGTTATGAAGTAGGCATTACACAACCATTCTGGAATGACAGAATAAAGGTTGGCGTAACGTGGTTTCACATCGACTTTGACGACCTGATCATTTTCGATGGATTCAATTATAAGTATATGAATGCACAGGTCGGCCGATCGGAAGGAATCGAGGCCAAGGTGGAAACCAAGTTGTGCAAGTATGTAACATTAGCCGCAGCCTATACCTATGCTGATTCAAAGTACAAGGAGACGGATTCCGACGAATGGCAACGAACGAACTACTGGCCGATGAACGTTTTCAGCTTTACGGGAACTTTCTATCCTGTCGAAAGGCTGACTCTGGCATTCAAGGTATCATGGGAGAGCGACAAGATTGTCCCTCTTTACGATACGTCATATAACAGAGTGCTGTGGAACGAGAGCGGCAGCGCCAGGGTGGATTTGGCAGCCACTTATAAATTGGTGAAGAATTATAAAATGGTGAGCGATGTGGATCTATTCATGAGGATCGAAAACCTCCTGGATGAAGATTATACCGAGTCCGGTTATACCATGCCTGGAAGGTGGATATACGGAGGTGTCAAAATGGCTTTCTGAGTTGCATGCGGATAGACATCAGGCAATTGGAATGGCAGTGGCGGCGAATTGCAGATGATCTCATACGAACTTGCGTCAAGGCGGGAGGGCGTAAAGCCCTCCCTTGCGTCCGACAGGCGATCCCATGCGGACGATCTCTCGGGCGCGGGGATATCGCAGGACACGGATTTGCGTTCAAAATGATACTCTAAAAGCGTGGGGGACGTATCCCCCCCACCCCCTCGCCGCTTCGCGGCTCCGAAACTTGGGGAGTGCGGGGGAATCATTCCCCCGCTCTTTTGTGCTTGAAAGATCCATCTTGCACGCAACTTCGTATGACAGTTCGCCGCAAAGCCCGGGGAACCGGTGTTGTGTGATCTTGGGTTCGAATTGGTATCGGAGGTTGTACACGGCGTCATGGGTATTTGCGCATCAGAGTTGCCTTTCTCCCCCAGGGATCGTTACTGGTGGGGGATTGCGCAGCTGAAAGCGCGCGTGTTTACGGCGACGCGTGTCGTTCAATCGATCGTAGAGATGCTCTCGGTCAAGGGCCATTGCACGTGAGAAAGAACTTCGCGATTGAAGCGGCGGTTTCCGGTGACTTTTCGGGATGGCTGGGAGAGCCTATTGAGGAATCGTCTCTTCGTGAATCTCCGGTGGCGGGGACCGCAATAACGTTCCTGGAAACCGCTCCGGCTCCGGACGTTGCCGCTGTTGAGCCCATGGATGCGCAAACCTGCGTCGACTGGCTGGCATGCCTGGAGATCACCGGGGACTCCTTCGGGGCGCTCTGCAGGAGGGGCATGCCGTTATCCGGGCTGAAGAAATGGTCCAGCCTGGTTATTTCCTTGCTGCTGCATTGCGCCCTGGGTTTTGTCCTTTACGCCGCGGCTAAACCTCATCTTCCGCCGCGGGTCAATTGGATTGAAGTGCAGTTGGTCGGATCATGCGGAGGAGGTGAAGGTGCCGCCCCGGCAGTGCATGCGACGCAAGGAGGAGATCGATCGCCGCATGCTCGGAAATCGGACGCCTGCCCGCCGGTGACCCAAGAGCCTGTTTCGATCCCGGAAGCCGACAACACCAGGGTGACGGAGGAGAAACCCGTTCGGTCGGCCGAGAGCGGCAAAGTGCCCCCGGCGGTTCCTGTGAAAGAACGAACACACCGCAGGAAAACAGCCAAGGCAGGCATTCGCCCCATGAAGGAAGAAACGGCCGCCAATGCGGTGGCCCCGGACGCGGCAGGCGACCCCTCCCCGGTTGCTTCCGGTGCGGCGGCCGAAGCTGAGGGTGAGAGGCGCGGTCCCGGTGCCGGTTCGTCGGCGGGAGGCGGCGCCGCGCCGTCCGGCTCGCCGGGGGGAAGCGGGAAGAGCGGACCGCATGGGGGCGGCCCTGTGGAAGTTGCTTTTGGATCCCCGGGAGGGCCTCGCTTTCTTCATAAAGTGATGCCGGTCTATCCTCCTTTTGCGCGAAAGCAGGAAATGCAGGGGGCTGTGCTCTTGCGCGTGACGATCAATGAAGAAGGCCGGGTTGTTGAAGTGGAGGTTGTGAAGAAGGGCGGGTTCGGATTCGATGAAGCAGCAGTGAAGGCAATCCGCGAGTCCACGTTCATCCCCGCCAAAAGAGACGGGAAGTCCTTGAGCTGCAAAGCACTTCTTCCGATTCGTTTTGAGCTGAAAACATCGGATGTGGACTGACTCTATTGAGCAAGGGTATGCAATGAACAAGTCGATGCGCATAGCTTTGATTCACATGGGAGTTCATTATAAGAAACCTGAAGTCAACCGGAGAAATCTATTTGATCTCAATCGTGAAGCAGCTATAAATGGAGCTGATATCATATTAAACACTGAACTTTCGACAACTGGATATTCATTTAACTCTCGAGAAGATATTTCTGAATATGTCGAAACCTATAATGGCTCGACCGTGACGAAGCTTGCTGAAATTGCAGAGAAGTATTCAAAGTACATAGGAATTGGCTTGGCTGAGCGAGATGAAGACACTGAAATATATTATAACAGTGCCGTTCTGATCGGCCCGAATGGCAGGCCGATCTGCAAATACAGAAAAGTCAATGCGGAAGCGCGTTGGGCATGTCCCGGCGATTCGAGACAGGAGAACACCTGTGACACCCCTTGGGGGCGGATTGGAATTCTGATCTGTTCGGACACTTACTATGGATTGTTCCCGCGTTCGATGGCCTTGAAGGGTGTGGACCTCCTTTGGGTTCCGGCCAACTGGCCGCCCGGAAGCATAAGCCCTCAAGAAGTCTGGAAAGCGCGTGCCCTGGAGAACGGTTTTTTCCTGGCGGCCTGCAACAGGACCGGGCAGGATCGCGTCATGGATTGCCGTGACGCGGTCTCATGCGTCTATGATCCACAAGGCCGGGAACTCCTCTCTGCTTCCTCGAGAGATTCACGGGTTCTTATTGCCGATCTCCCTCTGGACGAGAACGGGAAGCTTTCACGGGTGTTACGAAATGCAAAGGTCGGGAAGCGCACACCAGGGCGCTACGGCTCCATCTACCTGGATCTTCGCCTCGTGGACGATTTGACCGCGCACTACGGCCTCCCCGAACCTGCCCCGATGCAAGTCCACTGCATCGTTCCGGCGGAGGCTCCCTTTGAATTCGATTCCCTCGAACGACAGCTCCGGGGTCTCAAGGGCGAAGGAGCGGCTTTGGCCGTGCTTCCGTCACTTCCCATTGCCGAAAAAGCAGCGCTTCATGCTCTGGCAAGACGCAGCGGTGTTGCCTTGTGCGCCGCCTTCATTCGAGGCTCAAGTGACGGAACACATGTCATGGTGACTCCCCATGGCGAGCATGGGGGGAATCCCGCAGGCACTGACGCCGGCATGGACGGTCGCTTTCCTTTTCCCATGATGCATTACGGTCCGGCGAAGATCGCAATGGCTCCCTTCAACTCTCTTGTGCATCCGGAGCTCGCCGTGGTTTTCTCGAAACTTGGATGCGACCTGGTCGTGCTCTCGGAGGAGAGACTGGAAAACGAAGGGCGATTGCTCTGCGCGGTCAAGACTGTCGAGGGTGTGGCAGTGGCTGTCTGTGCTTCGAACGGGGGCCTGATCGCCATGGTCCCCCGGGGCCATGAGCCTTGGGAAGAGCGAAGCGTCGAAGGCGCCGGGATCTGTTCCTATGAAATCGATATTGCACGGACAAGGAAGAAGCGTTTTCAGGATCGTGTGGATTTCGAGCTTCTCCTGAGGAATTCAACCTAATGGGCAATCACGCACGATGCCGGAATCCGGTGTGCGGGATTCCAGGAAGAAAACGGCCACCGGAGCCGATCTGTGCATGCGGGTGAGTACTTCAGTGCATGCAATTGTTTGTAGCGCGGTACATGAGGCGGTCCGTGCAAGACGGTCTGCGTCTCGGCATGCTCGTGCACGTGGCTGACCGAAAGGGCGGATTTTCCGGGAGTTCAGAATCTCAACTTTGCCGAAGGAGGACCATGATTTGCGCGTAAACCGTCGTGTCAAGATTTGCTTTCTCATATTCGTACCGTTGACGGCTCTGTGCATCTGTGCCGGTCGGTTCTTGGGGCAAGGAGAAGTGGATTCGACCATGTTTCGCACGGCGCCTGTGAAGAAGGGAGACTTGCTTTCCACCATCAGCGCGTCAGGTGTGTTGGAACCTGAAGAGGTGGTTGATGTGGGAGCACAGGTGGCGGGACGCATCGTTGCTTTTGGTAAGGACTCTTCAGGCAGGACCATCGACTATGGCTCGGCAGTGGGAGAAGGAACGGTATTGGCCCGGATCGACGATGCTCTTTATGCTGCGGACGTCGCCACGGCAAAGGCGCAACTGGACTCATCGAGAACCGGGGTGTTGAGAGCCGAAGCCGACCTTCGTCAATTACAGGCCAGGCTCTACCAGGCGGAGCGGGACTGGAACCGGGCGAAGGCGCTGGGACCTTCCAGGGCATTGTCTTACGCCGACTACGATGCCGCCCGATCGGCGTATGAAATCGCAAAAGCCAACGTGGACGTAGGAATAACCGCGATTGCGCAGGCCAGGGACGCTGTGGCCCAAGCGGAGGCGAGTCTTCGGAAAGCCGGGCAAAATCTCGATTATTGCACCATCAGGTCCCCCGTTGACGGCGTGATCGTCGACCGCAGAGTGAACATCGGGCAAACCGTCGTTGCCAGTCTCAATGCGCCAAGTCTTTTCCTGATCGCAAAGGATCTCAGGAGACTCCAGGTCTGGGTTTCGGTAAATGAAGCGGACATCGGACAAATCCGCCCCGGTCAGCAGGTGGTGTTCACCGTAGATGCCTTTCCCGGCGAGGCTTTTCAGGGTGAAGTCGGCAAGATCCGGCTCAACGCCGTCGTGACCCAAAATGTGGTCACCTATACGGTGGAAGTGATGACCGATAACGCCGACGCCAGGTTGCTTCCCTACATGACGGCGAACGCCAGGTTCACCGTGCATCAGCGCAACGGGGTTCTGCTGGTGCCCAATGCGGCCCTGCGGTGGTTTCCCAAGCCCGGCCAGATCGCTCCCGACCACCGCAAACACCCCGCCTCGCCGTCGGCCGGTCAAGGCGGACTGACGGGAATTCCTTCCGACGGGGACTCTCGAAAGGGACCCGTGCGCGGGGTGATATGGGGTCTCGACGGGAATCGCGTAAAGCCCTTCCCTGTGGTCATCGGTCCAACCGACGGTTCCATGACGGAAATCCAATCCGGGGAGATTCGGGAAGGAATGCTCCTTGTCGTGGGAGAGCAACCCAGGAAGGCATCAGGGCATCAAGCCACCTCGAGCCCATTCACTCCGCAGTTCTCGACAAAGGGTGGCGGCGGGCATTGAGCCGCGGTCCTGCAGCGGAAGAAACGGCATTCTGAGCGATCGGAGGAATCCAGTGCCATTCATTGAGCTTCGAGACATTTTCAAAACGTATCATCTTGGTGAAATCCCGGTACCCGTCCTGCGAGGCATCTCCCTCGACATCTCACGGGGGGATTTCGTGGCGCTGATGGGCGCTTCGGGTTCCGGCAAAACCACGCTCATGAACATACTCGGATGCCTGGATCGTCCAACTTCCGGGCTGTACCGGCTGGATGGGGAAGATATAGCCGGGATGTCGGCGGATGATCGTGCCTTGCTGCGAAATCGGAAGACCGGTTTCGTGTTCCAGACGTATAACCTGCTGCCCCGCACCGATGCGCTCCGCAACGTCATGATGCCGATGAGTTATGCGGCACGCCACATTCCGGAACGAGATGCTCTCAAACGGGCTGAAGCATTGCTGCGGAGGGTAGGGTTGGGAAGCCATATGAGGCACGATCCTTCGCAACTTTCCGGGGGACAGCAGCAGCGGGTCGCCATCGCGAGAGCACTGATCAACGCCCCCGATCTGCTTTTCGCAGATGAACCCACCGGGAATCTGGACTCGGCGACGAGTGAAGAAATACTTCGAATATTCCGGAAGCTCAATGATGAAGACGGAGTCACCATCATCCTGGTGACTCACGACCATAATATTGCACGGCACGCCAAACGCATCATCCATATTGCGGACGGCACGGTTGCGCACGGAGAGCAGGAAATCCGGGAAGAAGAAATCAACGTCCCGCGACCCGGCGCGAACGCCGGCCCCATCACCGTCGAACGCAGTCCCGCCAGTCGCTTCTCCATGATCTACAGACTGGCGCGCACTGCTCTGAACGGACTTCAGCGCAACGTATTGCGTGCCGCCCTGACGGCCCTCGGGATTATCATCGGCGTAGGCGCGGTGATTGCAATGATGGAAATCGGGCGAGGCTCGTCCACTTCCATCCAGCGGACCATCGAAAGCATGGGGGCCAACAACCTGCTGATCCTGCCGGGCACCTCATCGAGCGGAGGGGCCAGTCATGGAACGGGAAGCGCCCTGACGCTGACGCCTCAAGACAACAAAGCCATCGCAACCGAATGTCCCGCCGTACGTTCGTCGGCCCCTATTGTTCGGGCTCGTACCCAGGTGATTTACGGCAACCGGAACTGGGTGCCGACGTACATCTACGGCACGACCTCGGCTTTCCTGGAAGTCCGGGAATGGGAGGTCCCGGAAGGTGAAGCGTTTACGGAACATGATGTTTCCAACGCAAGCAAGGTGTGCCTGCTTGGCCGGACCCTGGTCCGTGAACTGTTCCAGGATGAAGCGCCCATCGGGAAAGAGGTGCGGGTGCAGAATATTTCCTTTAGGGTCATTGGCATCCTTGACGTCAAGGGCGCCAACATGTTCGGCACGGATCAGGATGATATCCTGCTCGCACCCTGGACAACCATAAAATACAGGGTAACGGGCATGGCCCTTTCCAGTGCGAACCAGGCATCGTCCTCGTCCGGACCCGCCACGGACCGGGTCAACACGCTGAGCCGGCTCTATCCCGTCGGGCCGAGCAATCTCTACCCGCAACCATCGGCGATCCAGGCGGCGGACACTCCTATGCCGGTACGCTTCGCCAACATCGATCAAATCCTCGCGGCGGCACGGTCAGCGGAAGCAATGCCGGACGCCTTTGAACAAATCAATCGCTTGCTGAGGGAGCGGCACCGGATTCGCCCCGGCGAACTGGACGATTTCAGCGTAAGGGATATGGCGGAAATGACGAAAGCGCTGGCGTCTTCCTCGACCGTCATGACCAAGCTCCTGCTGGCTGTCGCGCTCATATCCCTGGTCGTGGGCGGGGTTGGGATCATGAACATCATGCTCGTATCGGTGACGGAGAGGACGCGTGAAATAGGGTTACGGATGGCTGTGGGAGCCAGGAGAAGCAGCATCCTGCGGCAGTTTCTCGTGGAGTCGGTCATCTTGTGTTTCTGCGGCGGAATCATCGGGATACTGCTAGGCAGAGGCGCTTCGCACCTCGTAACGGCGTTGCTCCAGTGGCCGACGGAGCCTTCCCTGGCGGCCATCGTGACCGCCTTTGCCGTTTCAGCGACAGTCGGTGTGGTTTTTGGCTATTATCCGGCGTGGAAGGCCTCCCGCCTCGATCCGATAAATGCATTGCGTTATGAATAATCCAGCGGCGGCAGATTTCTATTAAGGGAAATTTGAATGCATGAATTGTCTATTTCAAGGCGCAAGCTTGTCGGAAGGTTTCAATTGAGTGAGCTATGAAATGGATCGGACAGTAGTGATATGTAATACTTTTCTTTAACAGTGAACTCTCATTTTGCGTCTGTAAACCCGCATAAAATATAGAGTCGTTCTTCAAAAAGTCGGTTTTTATAGTGCCAACAATTCTGTAGATTTTTCTTGTTTTGAAAAGAATAATGGATCACCCGGTTAATGCGTACCTCTGAGTATGGAAGTGGTATACTGTGATCTTGAAATTCTCCGTGTCCCTGAATCCGTAAGCCGGTCTTTTGCGGACCTTTTCGGGATCTGCCCTGTTGAGGT